>Ga0209443_1000135_pt1 | contig 47979 bp, 48 predicted proteins | sample LauGreBMM110DCMD_2_FD_187571 | JGI IMG/M metagenome (GOLD analysis project Ga0209443, IMG submission 187571) | Freshwater lake microbial communities from Lake Michigan, USA - Su13.BD.MM110.DCMD (SPAdes) (version 2) | ecosystem: Environmental > Aquatic > Freshwater > Lake | place: Lake Michigan... | reverse complement strand
ACAAGCCACTTCTTGATTGATCCCTTCAAAATTAAGTCCCGCTTGAATACATAAATCCGCATGCTCTTCTACTAAATTTCTCCCATGTGTATTTTTTCCACCTACTGAACAGTAGTACATTCCTTGCGGGGCAGGGTAACCTCCAACGGGGAATCCTAATGGTAATAAAGTTTTAGTATCCATGATGAAATATTCTTGTTCGAAACCAAACCAGAAATCACCATCATCATCTATAGTAGCTCTACCATTAGACGGATGTGGTTTTCCGTCTGCATACATAACTTCGGTCATTACCAAGTACCCATTGATACGCGTTGGATCGGGATAGATAGCAATCGGAACTAAAAGGCAATCAGATGAACCTCCTTCAGCTTGTCTAGTTGATGAGCCATCAAATGACCAATTTCCAATTTCTGCCAAGGTTCCTTTAAAGTTTTCGTGCTCTTCTACTTTAGTTTTACTTCTAAGATTTTGAGTTGGTTCGTAACCATCTAACCAAAGGTATTCTAATTTTATTTTAGCCATAACTTAACTATTTTAGGATTATTGAATTAAAAATATTTGCAAATGTAATTTAAAAGAACGTATGTGTAAAATAATGGGGTTAAAATAACTTTTGGTTATGTAATTTTTATGAAAACCCTATTTTCAAGTAGGTTAAATTTTAAATACGATATTTTTTATATGCAAAAAATAATAATTATATTTGAAGAAAAACAATAGTGCTATGTCGACATTAAGATTTCAAGCTTTAAAAGAAGCTTCCAATAGAAAACCGATTCATTTTGAAGAGATGGACAGAAAGTCAACCCTTTTTGGTTCAAATGTGTTTAATCAAAAGGCTATGAAGCAATATTTGACTTCTGACGCTCTTAAAGGAGTGCAAGGAGCTATCCAACACGGAACCAAAATAGACAGGAAATTAGCCGATTATATTGCCATGGGTATGAAAGAATGGGCTTTGTCAAAAGGAGTAACGCATTATACCCATTGGTTTCAACCTCTTACAGGAAGTACCGCTGAAAAACATGACGCTTTCTTCGAAACATCTTACGATGGTAGCGATCCAGTAGAAAAATTTGGTGGTGGTCAATTGGTTCAACAAGAGCCGGATGCCTCTAGCTTTCCTAATGGAGGAATTAGAAACACTTTTGAAGCAAGAGGTTACACCGCTTGGGATCCAACATCGCCAGCCTTTATATATGGAACAACTTTATGTATTCCTACCGTTTTTATTTCCTATACAGGAGAAGCTTTAGACAATAAAATACCCTTGTTAAGAGCTTTATCTGCAATAGATGAAGCCGCTACCAATATATGTAAATATTTTGACAAGAACGTAAAAAAGGTGACTGCAACCCTAGGTTGGGAGCAAGAATATTTCTTGATTGATAACGCATTAGCAAACTCTCGCCCTGATATTGTAATGACCGGAAGGACCTTATTAGGTCATACTTCTGCAAAGGGGCAACAACTAGATGATCATTATTTTGGATCTATTCCAAGTCGAGCCTTGACGTATATGAGAGATTTAGAACAAGAATGTATGTTTCTCGGAATTCCAGTAAAAACGCGTCATAACGAAGTGGCACCCAATCAATTTGAGTTGGCACCTATTTTCGAAGAAACAAATCTGGCCGTAGATCACAACTGTTTGTTGATGGATGTGATGCAAAAAGTGGCAGAACGTCATGATTTAAAAGTATTATTGCACGAAAAACCATTCAAAGGGGTTAACGGTTCAGGAAAACACAACAACTGGTCATTGGCAACAGATACGGGAGTAAACTTGTTAAGCCCAAGCAAAACGCCAATGAGTAATTTACAGTTTTTGGCTTTCTTCATAAACACCATCAAAGCGGTAAACGATTATGAAACCTTATTAAGAGCAGCGATTGCAACGGCTAGTAACGACCATAGATTGGGTGCAAATGAGGCTCCTCCTGCAATTATCTCCGTGTTTATTGGAGAGCAATTGACCAAAGTTTTGGCAGAACTCGAAGGCGTGACCACTGGTAAATTATCCCCAGAAGAAAAAACCGATTTAAAGCTGAATGTGGTGGGAAAAATTCCAGATGTGCTTTTGGATAATACGGACCGAAACAGAACGTCTCCTTTTGCCTTTACTGGAAATAAATTTGAGTTCAGGGCGGTGGGTTCTTCTGCGAATTGTTCAAATGCAATGACGACTTTGAATACCATTGTAGCCAAACAATTGAAAGATTTCAAAATTGAAGTGGATGCTTTGATTGAGAAAAAAGGATTGAAAAAGGACGAAGCTATTTTCAACGTGTTAAGAGAATACATCAAAGTTTCTAAAAAAATTCTTTTTGAAGGAGATGGTTATAGTGAGGCATGGGAAATTGAAGCGGCTAAAAGAGGGTTGAGTAATTTTAAAACCACTCCAGAAGCCCTGAAAGCAAGAGCTTCAAAACAGGCGTTGAGCTTGTTTTCTGAGATGGGAATCATGAACCATGTGGAGGTTGAAGCGCGTTATGAAATTGAGTTGGAAGAATATACCAAAAAAATCCAAATCGAAGGCAGAGTTTTAGGCGATCTTTCCCAAAACCATGTTATTCCAACAGCAATTCGCTATCAAAACACCTTGATTGACAACGTAAAAGGATTGAAAGAAATTTTCGGGGAGGAATTCAAAACACTGGCAAAAGAACAAATTAGCCTCATAAGAGAAATTTCGGGTCATATTGAAGGAATCAATTCTAAAGTTGAGGCGATGAGGAACGAACGAAAAAAAGCCAACCATTTGACCGATGCACAAAAAATGGCGGAAGCTTATTGTAACAAGGTAAAACCTTATTTCGACGAGATAAGAAACCACTGTGATAAACTTGAGTTACTTGTGGATGACGAAAGTTGGACACTGACAAAATACAGAGAATTGCTGCTTACTAAATAAGAAACATACCTGGTTTTTATAGAAATGTCTATCCGTTTTGGATAGGCATTTTTTGTGATAACTTTTCAAAACACTTGCAAAAACTGAATAAGCAAACACCAAAAAAAATATTTATATTTGCACCATCCTCCTTCGGCGGAAAAGCAACAAAACTACACAAAGATATAATGAGTTCAGATTCTAGCAAACGTTACGCACAAAGAGGAGTTTCAGCATCCAAAGAAGATGTGCACAACGCCATAAAAAATATTGACAAAGGATTGTTTCCTCAAGCTTTTTGCAAAATTGTCCCTGATTATTTAACCAATGACGGAGATTATTGCCTGATTATGCACGCTGATGGCGCAGGAACTAAATCCTCTTTGGCCTATATGTATTGGAAAGAAACGGGCGATATTTCAGTTTGGAAAGGCATTGCGCAAGATGCCTTGATCATGAATATCGACGATTTATTGTGTGTAGGTGCTACCGATAATATTCTGCTTTCTTCCAATATTGGACGAAATAAAAACCTCATTCCTGCTGAAGTGATTTCGGCTATCATCAACGGAACTGAAGAATTGATAAAAGAACTTGATTCCTTTGGTGTTACCATTCATTCTACCGGAGGCGAAACTGCCGATGTGGGCGATATCGTTCGCACCATCATTGTTGATTCAACCGTTACGGCTAGAATGAAACGTTCTAAAGTCATTGACAGTGCCAATATAAAAGCAGGCGACGTGATTGTGGGATTAGCTTCTTTTGGCCAAGCCAGTTACGAAAAAAACTATAACGGGGGCATGGGAAGCAACGGATTAACCTCAGCGCGTCATGATGTTTTTGGGAAATATTTGGCGACCAAATATCCGGAAAGTTTCGATGCGGCGGTTCCATCAGATTTGATTTATTCGGGTCAGGTAAAACTGACTGATGCTGTAGAAAATTCGCCAATTGACGCGGGTAAACTGGTGCTTTCTCCAACAAGAACGTATGCTCCTATCATCAAGAAAATACTGGATAAATATGACTCTTCGACTATTCACGGCATGGTGCATTGCAGCGGAGGGGCGCAAACCAAGATTCTACATTTCGTTCAAAATCTACATATTATAAAAGACAATTTATTCGCCGTTCCACCATTGTTTCAATTAATTCAAGAACAATCCAAAACCGAATGGAAAGAAATGTACCAAGTGTTCAATTGCGGTCACCGTATGGAAATTTATGTTCCCGAGGCCATTGCCCAAGACATTATTGCAATTTCAAAATCATTCAACGTCGATGCGCAAATCGTGGGTAGAGTGGAAGCTGCCGATGCCAAAAAACTCACCATCACTAGCGAATACGGAACTTTCGAATATTAGAAAACTTTAATTGATTGCTAATTTTTCAATCTTTTAATTCTTAATCTTTCAATCTTTTTAAATGTACGAACTACTTTTTTGGAACTATCAGGACGGAATTTATCTCAACCACCATTTGGTTTACGAAGCTTTGGCTGAAGGACAAGAAGTCGAAGGTCTTGAAACGCTGCCGGTTCAAGTAATTATAAATCGTATTAACAGTGTTTTTTCAAACTGGGAAAAAGTTGACGAAAACAGTTGGAAAAACTCCAAAGGGAAAGGGGCTTTTCATGTAAAAACATCGTCTCAAAGCATACAAATTGACTGCTACGGAACTGAAGGTAAAACAATGAATCTCCTAGCAGACACTATGGAAGAATTCAATTGTCCGCTTTATGACCCACAAATTCCGGTGCGTTACGACGAAATGAACGAATAAATTATTTCCTTTTTCTAACTTTTTTAAATTTATATTCTTCTCCAATTTATGGGCGCATTTGTTATCAGTAAACGATTTGATGATCGGTATAAATTTGTATTCACCTCTAGAAAAGGGAAAACTATTTTTACAAGTCCCTCTTTTGAACTTAAGATGGAATGTGAAGAAATTATTGAAGAAATAAAGTCAAACCTAGAAAAATACACTTATGTTAAATCTAGGGCGGCCAATGGAAAATATTTTTTTAAAATGATGCAGAAAGATGTCGTCATAGCCACCAGCCGAAAATATACCACGCCATTGCTGCTTCAAAAAGGAATCGATGAAATTAGTCGCACTGCCGCAAAATCCGATGTGTTGGATTTTTCTGTGAATGAATTTGTTTTTCTGGATTAAATTTTTCAAAGGATAGAACTCAAAAAAGGACGAGTAGTCTTGAATACTTTTTTAATAGTTGGCAGATTCCAGAAGCTGAGGTGTAAGAAGTATTTTACTTTCAACTTAAAAAAAACCATTCCTATAGGAATGGTTTGTATGATTACACAAAAAAATTCGATTATTTATTCCAGATTTCCCATGCTTTCTCTGCCTGAAAAACCAGCATGTCCATTCCGTTTTTGGTTTGGGCGCCTTGAGCTTTGGCTTTTTTGAGGAAATGGGTTTCCTCAGGATTGTAAATTAAGTCGTAAGCAATATGCTTTTCTGTAAAATAGTCGTAGGGTATTAACGGCGAAGCCTCTGTATTCGGACTAGTTCCCACCGGACTCGAATTGATAATGATTTGGTAATCGTCAAAGGTGCTAGCGTTGATTTGGTTATAAGCAATGGCGTTTGCTTTGGCTTCCCTAGATACAAAAGTGTAGTCAATGCCTAATTCGTCTAAGGCAAAAGCGACACCTTTGGATGCACCACCCGTTCCTAAAATCAATGCTTTTTTATGGTGTGCTTTCAACAAGGGTTGCAGTGACATCATAAAACCATAGTAATCGGTATTGTAGCCCTTTAGTTTGCCTTTTTTTGAAATTTTTATGGTGTTTACCGCTCCAATTAAAGCCGCTTTTTTTGATAATTTATCTAAAAACGGAATCACGACTTCCTTATACGGAATGGTGACATTCAATCCTTTTAGTTCAGGGTTGTTTTTTATGATTTCGGTGAAAGCTGTTATTTCTTGTATGTCGAAATTATCGTAGGTACACTCTGCTAAATTTTCGGTAGTGAATTTCTTGGTAAAATAGCCTTTAGAGAAGGAATAATTTATGTTGCGCCCCAGTAATCCAAAGCGTTTTGGTATTGTATCGAGCATTATGGCTTTGTGTTTTTTGTAATGTAATTTTGCACCATTTTTCGCGCCCAAACCACGGGGAATAAATCTTCCAATATGATATAATTGTCAAAATTCAAACGCAAAGCATTACTTAAATGGAATTTTGCCTTGGTGGTTTGCTGTGTCATAAAATACAGACCGGCCAAACGATATTCCACTTCGTTTTCTTCAGGGAAATATTCCGTGGCCTGCAACAGGGTTTGTATTGCGCTTTCGAATTCACCTAAAAATTGGAGAATATCAACCCAAAACAACCAAGTGTCTAATCCGTAGTCGCCAAATTCTACCGCTTTTCGATAGCCAAATTCAGCTTCTTCAAACAGGTTTAGCTGTTTGTTTATTGTAGCAAATCGCTTCCAATACATTCTATTTTGATTGTCAATAGCCAAGGCTTTATTGACGTAAAGTAGCGCTTTTTGGAAATTTTTCTGGCGTACGTAAAAATCGGTAATAGCAATCCAGCCTTTGTCTAAAAGAGGGTCTTCGTGAACAGTTTTATTGAAGTATTTTAACGCCTGAACTTTGTTTCCTAATTTTTCGTAGCATTTGCCTATTCGTAGCAAAGCATAGGAAGTGACGTCATCTAATTCTATGGTTCTTTTGAAACTTTCAATAGCTTCTTCGTATTTTTTTAATCGTTCTAGGGTTTTGGCTTTTTCCATAAAAGCGCCTAGGAATTCATCATCGATAAGGGTGGCATAATCAAAAGCACGAATTGCATTGTCGTATTCTTTTACGCCATAATGCAAACGACCTAACTGATGCCAACCGATTTCGCTGTAGGGGTTTTTATCGATGTACGCTATGAGATAGGTAATTGCTTCTTGATTTTGATCTAAAAATTCAAAGCAATATACCACGTTATATAATGCCGACTGGTCGTCAAAATCTTCTTCCAAACATTTTATGAAGTTTTCTTTAGCCATTTCTAGATTGTCCATAAAGAGGTATTCCATCCCGATTAAATTATAAACATCGGCTAAATCATCGGTGTACTCTAAAGCAATTTTCAACATTTCAACTGCTTTTTCGTGTTGGTCTCTTTTAGAACAAATATTAGCTTTTTGAATAAAAATTTCTTCATTGGTAGGCTCTATGGCATACAATTCGTTCAATAGCTTTTCGGCCTGTTCGAGTTTGTCGTCATAGACTAGCATTTCTACTTGAACTAACTTTAATCCAGTAGATTTAGGATGTTGTTCCAAAGCTAGTTTCAAGGCTTTTTTAGCCAATGCGGCTTTGCCCATGTCTAGATAGTGTAGGATAATCTCTTCAAATTCTTCGGAGTCAAAAAAGAGTACCTTGTTGGTTTTCAACATCGACTCAAATTTAGATAAAGATAAGCTGTATTCCTCTTCCTCATTGCTTAATTGCATAGCTTGATTTTTTTGAGTTTACCTAAAATAAAATTAGATAAACTTGTTGTACTGTTGAGGAAAATTGGTAATTGTTGTAAACAATTTAATTAACAAAATAAATAGATTTAATAAGAGTTACTATTGCTAGTTATTTTTGGTAATTTTAATTGAATTTCATTAAATACGTTCAATAAAATAGCGCAACCTTCCCGAATTTCTTCTTCAGAAATGGTTAACGGCGGCGTGATTCTAATGGCACATTCTTCGAATAGTAACCAAAATAAAATAAGCCCTTTGTTTTGACAGCGAAGAATTACTTCATTTGTTATCGCTGCGCTATGGGTTATGACCGCTAACATAAGTCCCTTTCCTCTAACTTCTTGTATCAAAGGATGTACCAAAAGTAATCGAAATAGTTTTTCTTTCTCTAAAGTCGCTGCTATTAGATTTGTTTCAGTAATTTCCTGTAAAGTAGCCAAGCAGGCTGCCGCTATGACAGGATGTCCTCCAAAAGTCGTGATGTGACCTAGCTTGGGATCGTGACTTAATAAATCCATCATTGCTGCCGATGCTGTGAACCCGCCAACAGGCATACTGCCTCCCATTCCTTTTCCCATAACGAGAATATCAGGTACAACATCATAATTTTGGAAGCCAAAAAGTTTGCCTGTTCTTCCAAAACCCGGTTGAATTTCGTCAAGAATCATTAGAGCACCCACTTGGTTGCAACGTATGCGAACTTTTTTAAGAAAATCGTTTTGAGGTTCAATAAATCCAGCCCCACCTTGAATGGTTTCTAGAAGAATTGCAGCCGTTTTAGTGGTTATTTTGTCTAAATCGTCCTCATTATTAAAAGTAATGAAATCGACATCAGGAATCAGTGGCCGAAATATTCGTTTGCGTTCCTCGAATCCCATCACGCTCAATGAACCCATGGTGTTGCCGTGGTAGGCATTATGGCAAGAAATTAATTGACTCCTTCCGGTTGTCCTTCTAGCGAGTTTTAAGGCACCCTCTATGGCTTCGGTACCAGAATTGACTAAGTATGTTTTATTTAAAGAAGAGGGCAGGAGTGAAGCTAGTAATTTGCAATATTTTACCGAGGGACTTTGAGAATATTCACCATACACCATAACGTGTGAATATTTGTCTAATTGGTCTTTAATCGCCTGATTTACTCTTGATGGTTGATGCCCGAGTGTGCATGCCGAAACGCCCGCCACAAAATCTAGGTATTTTTTATTGTTGGTATCGAAAATATAAGAACCTCGAGCATACGAAACTTCCATTCCTAAAGGATAGGGAGAGGTTTGGGCTTGGTATTTTATGAAATCGTTGTTCAAAGTATTTTTTTAATGTTTTTGATTGAGAAATAACGATGTTAAATCTACAATCAAAAATCGTTATTTCTCAATCTTAAATCTTTTTCTTCTTCTTGTCGTAATTCAATGTTTCTTTTCTGATTTTCATCGGAACATTTTCTTTGGTATTTACCTTTTTGCCTTGCTGAACTAGTTTGTCGTTTTCTGTATTTTCTTCGTCAGGAAAAATACCATCTTTCGATTTTATCCGCTCCTCACCACGCCAGACTAGGCCACTCAGTTTTCGGGCGTTTTCAGGCAAGTCTTTTTCGGGATAGATGTCACCATTTACTTGGTTGAAAAAGGTAATAGTTTCTATGGCGTTTTTTTCTAAAACAAGATTGATTTTACTGCTGACATTCTTGTTGATGCCGATGAGTTCATTAGCATCATTCCGCATGTAATAAATGACTTCGGTGTTTTTTATTATATTTACATCGTGGAGTTTTCCTTCAATGAATTTTCCGAAAAGATTCATTCCTTTCACCTGATTATATCCCGTTCCCAGCGTGTCTTTAGAAACTAGAAAAGTATTGTTGAGTACTTTGAGCGAATCTAATTTTCGAGTTGCATTGTTACCAATAAGATGTATCACGTCTCCAGTAATTTGGTTTTCTCCGTTCCAAAGGATTGGTTTTCCTATCAATTTTGTCAGTGCTAATTTTGAACTAGAATAAATGGAATCACATTTGCCACTCATGTTGGTTTTATAAAAACGAACATTATTAAACGCGCGTATAATGCGATTACCTTCTTTGCCTGTAACCATCATTTTTTTGCCGTGAATGTAAACCGAATCGTTTTCGACAAAATTCACAGCCACAGCCCTTTTAGTTACAAACAACGAATCCTTGTTTTTATACATTTCAGCATAATGTCCTTTGATAATCCCACGATTGATTGAATCAGTTATTTTTACATTTCGTGTTGCAGAAGCAAATTCTTTATTTCGATTATAATAAAGGCTGTCACCTTCTATCAAGCGGTCGTTGTACTTGATATAGGATTTCCGTAGAAAATGCGCAACATTTTTTTTGGTATCATAAAACCCTTTTTCAGTATAAATAAAATTGACTTTACTGGTTATGGTTGAAGGTCCGAAAAGATACGAATGCCCAGAATTACTATAGTAATCTAGGTGATTTGACTTGATAACATATTTAGGGTTTGAGAGCGTTACTGCGGTCAGAAATTGATACTTTTTTTCGATAACAAAGTATTTTCCGGACTTACTTTTCAGTGTGTTTTCTCTATTGGTAATTGTGCCATCCGAGTTGTAGTAAACTTCTTGTGTGTTTCGGTTGAAGTTAATAGTATCTGTAACCATAGTTGATTCGGGCGAACGCATTAGGGCGTTTCCAGTGGCAAAAGCCTGTCTTGCATTACCATTATATTCGGCATATTTACTATTTAAATATAAGGTATCGCCTTGAACCAACTGTACATTACCAAAGGCTTTGATGTAGTTTTCTTTTTGAAAATAATATGCTTTGTTGCAAGTCAAAATTACGCCCTCGTGATTAACACGTACGTTTCCGGTTAGCAAAAATGCATCGGGAGCTTCAAATTGATTCACGTCGGCAAAATCAGAATGTTCAATTATGATTTTTTTAGGTGCTTGTGCCAAAATCGTATTAAAACTTAGAATTGTCAACCAAAAATGTATGAAAAAAAGTGATTTATTCAATGGAATTATTTTTCGTCAAATTTATGAAAAAGGAAACAATCCTAATCCATATTAGGATTTATTTATAAAGGAGGTATTGTTGATTCAGGTTATCCCTAAATCCCTAAATTTTTCTAGAAAAGGGATTATTCCTTCAGATCATTTATGGACTTCGATTTAATAAGTCTTGAATGGTTTGGTCTTAGTTTATTTTTTTAAAGCCTCTTCATAATTTTCACCTACTTTTTTCCAATTAATCACTTTGAAAAAAGCATCTACATAGTTTTTTCTTTTATATTGGTAATCCAAATAATAAGCATGTTCCCAAAGGTCTAATGCTAGAATTGGCGTTCCTTGAACAAGTGCATTATGCATCAAAGGATTATCTTGATTTTGGGTGCTTGTAATCTTAAGATTTCCGGATTTATCGACTATTAACCAGCTCCAAGAAGATCCAAATTGTTTAGTGGCCTCTTCTTTGAATGAAGTGGTGAATTGAGCAAATGAACCGAACTTCTTTGTGATAGCTTCCGCCAAGGTATCTTTGGGTTGCCCGTAACCTTTTCCTAAACATTTCCAATATAGCGAGTGATTATAGTAACCGCCAGCATTGTTCCGTATTTCGGCATCGTTCAGGTCTAATTTCGATAAGATTTCCTCAATGGTTAGGTCTTCTAATTCGGTTCCTGCAATTGCTTTATTTAAGTTATTAGTATACGTCAGATAATGTTTTGAATAATGCATTTCTAAGGTAAGTGGTGATATATTGGGATTTAAGCCATCATAAGGATAAGACAACCTCTCCATTTGGAACGCACCTTCTTCTGCTGTTACATCATCAGGAATTCCCATCGTCACTTTTTCTTCTGCAGTAGGTAATGGTACTTCAACTACTTCGGTAAGTTTTTTGTTGTTGCAGGAAACAAACAAAATAAATAGGACTAAACTCGACAATAAGAAATGAATCTTTCGCATAATTTTAACTATTTTTTCAATAAGGAATTTATAATTTCGATGTATTTTTCTTTAGCCTCCTCTTCGGGTAAATGACTTATTTGAATCCAAGCGTTGGTTTTGAACGCATTTCTTAAATCATAATTATCGGAGTGATCATAACTTAGTGAACCATGAGTGGCCTGTTTATAAAAAGCATAAAGGCGCAGCTGAATATCCTGAGGTAAGGAGGACTGAGTCATTTGTGAAGCGATTTCCACAGCTTCTTGAAATCGTATGTCTAAATCTTTTTCAATCATTCCAATTTTGTGGCAATAATGGTTTTTCCTCCTATTGCTTTTTGATTAAGGGCCACATTGATAGTGGTTCCTAAAGGCAAAAATATATCAACTCTAGATCCAAATTTTATAAAACCAGCGTCTTCTCCCTGAGTCACCTGCATTCCTTCTTCGGCATAATTGACTATTCTTCTAGCCAAAGCGCCCGCTATTTGGCGGTATAAAATGGCCCCGAATGTTTTATTTTCGATCACCACAGTGGTTCTTTCGTTTTCTTCACTAGCTTTAGGATGCCAAGCCACCAAGAATTTACCCGGATGGTATTTGCTGAATTTTACGATACCACTAAGGGCATATCGGGTGACATGAACATTTATTGGTGACATGAAAATGGAAACTTGAATCCGTTTGTCTTTGAAAAATTCCCCTTCGTAAACCTCTTCAATCACCACTACTTTTCCGTCTACCGGAGCGATGATTTGGTTTTCATTTGGTATTACAGTTCGTTTTGGGTTTCTAAAAAATTGTAAAATAATAATTAATAACACCAAAGTGCTGATTTGAATGGTCATTTTCAGCCAGTTCAACTCAATAAACTTATCGGACAATAATAGTACAACTGCAGTAAAAACAATACCTAATAAAATAGATTGAGCCCCTTCTTTATGAAACATAGTTTAGAATTTGATAAAATAAAAATATAATTGGTGTTGCAAATATAACACTATCGAGTCGATCTAGAATACCTCCGTGGCCAGGCATTATCCTTCCGCTATCTTTCACTTCGGCAACACGCTTGAATTTTGATTCAATTAAATCACCAATGGTCCCGAAAACACCAACAATCAAAGCTGTTATTATCCAGATGTAAGTATTGGTTTCAATAATTTTAATGTAATATTTCGAAATGAGATAAGCTGCTAAAACAGCAAATACGACCCCTCCAATAAAACCTTCTATAGTTTTCTTAGGGGACACTTTTTCGAATAATTTCCTTTTCCCAATAGATTTCCCAACAATAAACGCAAAGGTGTCATTTGTCCAAATAAGAATAAAAATACTGATAATAATTTTGGGATTATAACCGACTTTTCCGAAAGGAATTTTAGTAATCAAAAGAAATGGAAGGATGATATAGCCAATTAAATAGACATATTTTGAGAAAGAAGTAAGGGTTGTAGTCTTTTCGTTAAATAAAAACAAAATACATTTCACAGAAACTAGCAGCGCAATTATAAGCACAATTAATGCTATATTTTGATTGTATCGAATGGAGTATAGTAAAATCTCATCTTTAGAAGCATTTGCAATTCGATACGTTAGAAAATAAACGGAGCCAGCAAAAAGAATAGGGATGATTTTACCGATTTTTACTAAACTACAAAATTCAAAAACAGCGATTACAAGGAATATTCCAAAAAGAATAAAAAAACTGTCAAAATTTTCATTTGTAGAATATTGTATTGAAGATAGTAATAGAATCACATAAATCGCACCCGATACAGATCTCTTGAGGGTTTCATTCATCTTAAAGATCTTCTAAAAGCAATAAATATAGATTTTTTGCCGTACTTCCGTAATGGGTAAAATTTTCCTCTGCCGCTTTTTCGAAATATTTTATTGTGGTTATATTAGTAGGATAGTCCCTTAGGTATTTCTTTTTTATAACACTAAGTCCATCACTTTTTGATTCAATAATCTGACTAATAGAGGCTACAATAATAATATTAGCAGGTAATTCGTTTGGTTTATTTTGCTTAATTTGATTGGAAGAAAATAAGACAGAGCCTTCTTCGGCAATCAGGTTTTCACAACTTGCCAATAAGAAACTAGGATTTTTAGGCTTCTCATAGGTGATTTTATTTTCATCAAGCATACTGAAAAGATCGGGTTCATAACATAGTGCTTCACTTTCGAACCAGTCGTTCTCTTCTAATATGTTTTCAAAATGATCTTTGACTTCAGTTGTGTTTTCACAGTATAAAAATTTACCGCCATTTTTTTTAAAATTGTAAATAAACTGCTCATCTAAAGGTGCATCGGCATCGGGAATGAATTGACCATATTCGTTTTCTTTTTCTTCCTCCGTAGCTGGATTATTAGCGCCAAAAATTTTTCTAAAAAGACTCATATTTTTTCTATACTAATTTTAATATATTGTTTGAAAACGTCCAAAGATAAAAAAATCTTAATTCAAAAGTGACTTTTGAATTAAGATTTTAAAAATAATAAATGTTTTTTAATCTTTTATTAGGAGACAACCTCTTCAAGGTTAGAGTCAAATATTCTTTTGCCAAAAATGGCTTCTAAATCATCTTTAAAGATTACTTCTTTTTCTATCAAAATGTCAGCCAATTGGTTTAGTTTGTCTTTATTATCTTCTAATATTTTGATAGCCCTTTCGTATTGGGTTTCAATTAATAAAGAGATTTCCTTGTCAATAATCATTGCTGTTTCCTCAGAATAAGGTTTAGAAAAACTATATTCGCTTTGTCCAGTTGAATCATAATAGGTTACGTTTCCTATTTTTTCATTCAAGCCATATATGGTTACCATAGCACGAGCTTGTCGAGTCACCTTTTCCAAATCACTAAGTGCTCCAGTTGAAATTCTATTGAAAGTTACTTTTTCGGCTGCTCTTCCGCCCATGGCAGCACACATCTCGTCAAGCATTTGATCTGTACGAACAATCAAGCGTTCTTCTGGTAAATACCAAGCTGCTCCAAGACTTTGACCTCTAGGCACAATAGTTACTTTTATTAATGGGGCTGCATGTTCTAGCATCCAACTCACCGTCGCGTGACCCGCTTCATGAATAGCAATGGCTTTCTTTTCATCGGGCGTAACGATTTTATTTTTCTTTTCAAGCCCGCCAACAATTCTATCTACGGCATCTAAAAAATCTTGTTTGTCGACCGCTGTTTTGTTATTCCGGGCAGCAATTAAAGCTGCTTCGTTACATACATTGGCAATATCAGCTCCTGAGAATCCAGGAGTTTGCTTGGCTAGAAATTCGGTATCTAAACCTTCTACTTTTTTCAATGGCGCAAGATGTACCAAGAAAATTTCTGCGCGTTCCCGAATGTCTGGTAAGTCCACGAAAATTTGTCTATCAAAACGACCCGCACGCATTAAGGCTTTGTCTAGTACATCGGCTCTGTTTGTTGCGGCTAATACAATTACGTTGGAATTGGTTCCAAATCCGTCCATTTCAGTAAGTAGTTGGTTCAACGTATTTTCACGTTCATCATTTCCTCCAGACATGTTGCTTTTTCCACGAGCTCTTCCCACAGCATCAATTTCATCTATGAATATAATTGCAGGTGCTTTTTCTTTAGCTTGTTTGAATAAATCGCGTACACGGGATGCACCAACACCAACAAACATTTCTACAAAATCAGAACCTGACAGAGAGAAGAAAGGCACTTGAGCTTCACCAGCAACAGCTTTTGCTAATAAAGTCTTTCCTGTTCCTGGAGGCCCAACGAGTAAAGCACCTTTTGGAATTTTTCCGCCCAGATTGGTGTATTTTTCAGGATTTTTCAAGAATTCCACGATTTCCTGTATTTCTTCTTTTGCACCTTCTAAACCGGCAACATCTTTAAAAGTAGTTTTAATGTCTGTTTTCTCGTCAAAAAGTTTGGCTTTTGATTTTCCAATATTGAAAATCTGACCACCACCGCCTCCAGAACCACCTGACATTTTCCGCATTATAAATAACCAAACCCCAATGATAATAATGATTGGCAGTAAACTTACAAGAATATCGGTCCAATTGCTTTTGGGTAAGAAATTAAAATCCTTTAACTTCCCTTCATTCACTGCTTTTTCAAGTCTGGTTTGAAATAGTTGGTCGTTACCAATAATGAAAGTATAATGAGGCCCTTTGTTTGGTCGATCAAAAACATCTTTGGCAACTTGTTTATTTGCTGGGTCTTTTAATGCTTGGGCATTCAGGAACACTTCAGCCTCTGACTTATTATAAACAATCACCTTTTCAATTTGCCCTTTTTCTAAATAAGCATTAAATTTAGAAGAGGTTAATTGAGAAGGTTCTGATAAGTTAGAGCCTCCCGTTATATAACTTATGAACAAGAAAATAAGTAGTATTGCCGTGTAAATTAACCAAGGACTTACTTTGAATTTGTTTGAATTTGGATTTTTATCTTTAGCCATTATTGGTTTATTTCTTTAGTATTTGTTTTCGATTGTGGTTATTTTTGCATCTCCCCAAAGACTCTCGATATTGTAATATTCCCTAATTTGTTTTTGGAAAACATGAACCACGATGTGCACATAATCCATCAATACCCATTCGGCATTGTCTGATCCTTCTACATGCCAAGGTTTGTCTTTTAATTCTTTTGAAACTGTTTTTTGAATGGAGCTAACAATAGCATTAACCTGAGTGTTTGAATTTCCGTTGCAGATGATAAAATAGTCACAAACGGCGGTGTCTATTTCTCTTAAATCCAGAATATCGATATCATTTCCTTTTACGTCTTCTATGCCTTTAATGATGTTAGCCAATAGAACATCATTATTTACAGTCTTTTTCGCCATGAATTATTTTTAGATAAGTTGGTAAAGTTACCATTTTTTGTGATTATTTTTGAACCTTAACATAATATTAAATTATGTTTCACAAATAATTTCTCATGAAACGAATCAAACTCGATGCCATAGATTCTACAAATGAGTTCCTTAAGGGATTATCCGTTGAACAAACATTGGAAAACTTTACCGTGGTTACTGCCGAAAATCAAACAAAAGGCAAAGGGCAAATGGGTTCAGTTTGGGTTTCTCAACCTGGTAAAAACCTAATCATGAGTATTTTGGTTAAGAATTTTTTAACAGACATCAGTCAGTTTTTTAATAGTAGCATTGTTGCTTCCGTGTCAATAATTCAGGCATTAGAAGAATTGAATATTCCTGAATTGAGTATCAAATGGCCAAACGACATTATGTCATATAATAAAAAGATAGGCGGAGTTCTCATTGAAAACAGCATTAAAAGCTATGGAAATATCTTTTCGATTGTGGGTTTGGGCTTGAATGTCAACCAAACGAATTTTGAACAATTGCCGAAGGCCTCCTCGTTAGCCACGATTTGTAATGCCCCTTTTGATAAAGAAGAAATTCTTTTAAAGATTATCGATAAATTGAAACAAAATGTGATTTTTTGGAATCAAACTCCAGATTTATTATGGTCAGAGTACACCAATAAACTCTTCAAAAAAGGAATTCCAATGCCCTTTGAAGATCAAAATCAACACCAATTTATGGGAATTATTCAAGGCGTTTCCTCCATTGGAAGACTCCGAATTCTTTTAGATAATGATACCGTTTCTGAGTTTGATATTAAGGGAATTCAAATGTTGTATTAAGTACTAATTTAGAATAATATTCTTTTACAGTTTTGGCATATTTACAGCCAAAGTCTCTATGAATTTGCCAATTGGGCCTTTTATCATCATGCCCATCATGGCATTAAACTCGCCTTCAAAAAGCAATTGCACATTGCAGGAGTTTTCTGAAAGGTAATTAATATCAGCCTCCAAAGAAAAAGGTAATTTGTCGCTAGCAGCCCCTAAAACCAGTTTGGTTGGTGCTACTTTTTCTTTCATTTTAAGTTTTATTTCAGGCATTCCGCTCAGTCCAAAAACAAAAGAATCATCGCCAAGGACTTCAAATTTAGCAATATTTTCGGGCATTAATTTTTCGAAATTTCGTACATCACTTAATAAATCAAATAATTCTTGAGCCGATTTTTCAACAATAACTCTAGGACTTTCTAAATTCATTGTAATAATTTTTAATTTCTGAAATAATATGGAAATGGTCTTAAATAAGTAGTGTTTTATACTTCGATACCCCAAGTTGATGGACTCAAATTCCATTCTCTTAAAGTTTGCTCTTCTTCCTCGGTGATATACCTTTTAGCAACAGCTAAATCCAATAAATTTTGATAATTGCTCAAGGTAAATAGGTCTACATTTTCATTCTTAAAGTTTTCTTCGGCAATATCAAAACCATAAGTAAATACAGCAACCATCCCTTTAATATTTGCACCCGCCGCCCGCAAGGCTTCCACGGCAAGTAAACTACTGTTTCCGGTGCTGATTAAATCTTCTACAATCACCACATTTTGCCCTTTTTGCAAAAAACCTTCCACTTGGTTTTGTCTGCCATGTTTTTTGGGTTCAGGTCTTACATAAACAAAAGGTAATCCTAAACTTTCGGCAACCAAAATCCCAATTCCAATGGCTCCTGTCGCCACACCAGCAATAACATCGGGCTTGCCAAATTGTTTTTCAATATTTTTTGCAAACTCATCTCGAACATAATTTCTTATTAGCGGAAACGATAGTATAAGTCGGTTGTCACAATAAATTGGGGATTGCCAACCTGAAGCCCAAGTAAAAGGATTTCTTGGATTCAATTTAATTGCATTTATTTGCAAAAGTAATTCGGCAGTTTTCTCGGCAGTATCTTTATTAAATATCATAGTACAAATGTATAAAGTTTTTGTGAACGACAAACCACTTTTTTTGACAAATGAAATCTCTAAGGAGACTAATTTTCAAATTTTCTTGTTAGAAAGTGTTGACATCGTTAAGCTCATAGTTAAAATATTTCAAAATAAAGTTCAAAAAGCATATCTCTATCATCCTGATGAAAAGCAGATTATGAAAACCTTAAAATCAAAAATCCCTGTCAATAAAGCTGGAGGTGGATTGGTTTACAATAAAAAAGGAGAAATTTTATTTATTTTTAGGGGCGGAAAATGGGATTTACCTAAGGGAGGGATTGAAAAAGGAGAAGAAATAGAAGTTACTGCCATGCGTGAAGTGGAAGAAGAAACAGGAGTGAATAAATTGACTATTACCAAAAAACTACAAAAAACCTATCATGTTTTCAAAAGAAATGGTGTTTACAAACTAAAAATAACCCATTGGTTTGAAATGACTTCCGATTTTGAGGGAACTCCAGTAGGACAAATCGATGAAGGTATCGAAAAAGCGGTTTGGCTAAAGCCAAATGAAATTCCGGAAACCTTGAAAAATTCATATGAAAATATAAAATTGTTGTTTGAAGAAGAAAATCTTCTAAAGTAATCTTTTTTTTTATTCCATAATTCATAACTTATAATTCGTAATTCATTTTACCTTTGCAAAATGAATAAAAAGCCTCATTCCAACAATATACTTCTCAATTTAGGCATCGAAAACCTAAATGAAATGCAAATTGCAGCTCAAGAAACGATTCTTGGCGACAATAATATTCTTTTATTATCACCAACAGGTTCTGGAAAAACACTCGCTTTCTTGTTGCCCATTTTTGAAATGTTGAAACCAGAAATGCTGTCTGTTCAATGTTTAATTTTGGTTCCATCAAGAGAATTGGCGTTGCAAATTGAGCAAGTTTGGAAAAAAATGGGTACGGCATACAAAGTAAATGTATGTTACGGCGGGCATTCTATCGATACCGAAATCAAGAATTTGAGCAACCCGCCAGCAGTTTTAATTGGAACTCCGGGACGAATCGCGGATCATATCGACCGAGGCACTTTTCGTCTGGATAAAATCGAAACTTTAATTCTCGATGAGTTTGATAAGTCTTTGCAGTTGGGTTTTCACGAGCAAATGTCTTTCATCATTGGAAAATTATCCAAACTAAACAAACGCGTTTTGGTTTCGGCTACTTCCGATATCGAAATTCCAAAATACACTAGGGTTGTAAATCCAACCATTTTGGATTTTATTCCAAGTGAAGAAGAGGTAAGTAATCTAGCTATGAAAATGGTTGTTTCAAAAGAAAAAGATAAAATAGGAAGTTTATTCAACTTGATTTGTTCGTTAAAATCGCAATCGGCATTGGTGTTTTGCAACCATCGCGATGCGGCCGAACGCATTAGCGACACCTTGAACGAAAAAGGAATTTATGCCACCTATTATCATGGCGGAATGGATCAGGACGAGCGGGAACGGGCGCTAATACAATTCAGAAACGGAAGTGTGAGTTATTTGATCACTACCGATTTAGCTGCTCGTGGTTTAGATATCCCAGAAATGAAACACGTAATTCATTATCATTTGCCATTAAAAGAAGATGAATTTACCCACAGAAACGGTAGGACAGCCAGAATGTTAGCTTCAGGAACTGCTTATGTCATTGCGCACGATAGTGAAAAAAAGCTGGACTATATTGATTACGGAATGCCAATACTAAAAGTGGAAAATTCTACGACCTTGCCAAAACCACCCGAATTTCAAACCATCTACATCAGTGGTGGAAAGAAAAACAAATTGAATAAAATTGATGTGGTAGGTTTCTTTTCCCAAAAAGGGAAATTGGAGAAAGGCGACTTGGGATTAATCGAAGTAAAGGATTTCATTTCGTTTGCAGCCGTAAAATTTAACAAAGTAAAAGACTTCCTTCATAATATCAAGGATGAAAAAATGAAAGGCAAGAAATTCAAAATTGAAGTTGCTAGAAAAGTAATTAAAAAAGAGGAAGAGTAATTTTAAACTTTTACATCTACATAAAAAAAGTCCCGATTTATCGGGACTTTTTTTAATTTTACATAATCTTGAACTAAATTTTCTTCACGTATTGCGTGATAATTACAATGGTTTGACCGTCAACTCTACCTTCGATATATTCGGCGTTTTCGTGGTCTAGTCTAATGTTACGAACCGCGGTTCCTTGTTTGGCAACCATACTGGAACCTTTTACTTTCAAATCCTTAATCAAGACTACAGAATCTCCGGTAGAAAGAATTACACCATTGCTGTCGCGGTGAATTACTTTATTCTCATCTTCCTCACCTTCGACAGTGGCTTGCGCCCAGGCCAAAGTATCTTTGTCTAGGTACATCATATCGAGCAATTCTTTTGGCCAACCCGCTGCTCGCATTCTGCTCAACATTCTCCAAGCGATTACTTGAACCGCTATGTTCTCATTCCACATGCTGTCATTTAAACATCTCCAGTGGTTTAAATCTTCGTTTCCTGGGTTTTCTATTTGGTCGATGCAGGTAGTACAAGCCAAAATACTTTCGTCTAATCCTCCTTTTTTTGTAGGTAAAACGGCAAAAACTTTTAGGTTTTCTTCGGCAGTGCAAAGTTCACATTGAGATCCGCTACGTTTATTTAATGTTCTTTCCATTCTATTGTTGATGTTTTTATTTTGCGAAAGTAGTGCTAATTAAAGTCTTTATTCAGATTTATACAGAATACTATTTCTTTACTTTCACCGATTCAGGAACCAATAGTTCATATTGGCCATTATTGCGGATCACATCTCTCACGATACTGGAACTGATATAAGAAGTTCCTGCAGCAGTTAATAAAAACACCGTTTCAATTTTAGACATCCGTCTGTTGGTATGGGCAATGGCTTTTTCGAACTCAAAATCGGCGGGATTGCGTAATCCACGCAAAATGAAATTAGCATTAATTCTTTTGCATAAATCAATGGTCAAGCCTTCGTAAACTACTATTGAAACCTTTGGTTCGTTTTTGAAGGTTTCTTCGATGAATCGTTTTCTGTCTTCAAGCGAAAACATATATTTTTTATCGGCATTGACACCAATGGCAATTACAATTTCGTCGAATAAAGGAACGCCTCTTCTGATAATATCTTCATGACCTAAAGTGATGGGATCAAACGATCCAGGAAATATGGCTTTTCTCATTTTTTTGATTTGAGTTTCTGTAGTTTTTAAATCATTTAGTTATTCTGACAAAGCTAATTCTATGGCATTGCTAAACAAATCCTCTAACGAAATTCCTGCGGCTTTCGCTTGTTGTGGAATCAAACTTTCGGTGGTTAATCCCGGAATAGTATTCATTTCTAGCATGTGCGGTTCGCCGTCCACAAAGATGAATTCGCTTCTGGAAAATCCTTTCATTTTCAGGACTTCATAAGCCCGTTTAGCAGCTTCGCTGACTTTTTGGGTCATTTCATCTGAGATTCTGGCAGGCGTTATTTCCTGTGATTTTCCTTGATATTTGGCCTCATAATCGAAGAAATCATTTTCAGAAACAATTTCGGTGATGGGTAAAACGATTATTTCGCCTTTGTAATTGATGACTCCCACAGAAACTTCAGTGCCGTCCAGAAAACTTTCGATGATAATTTCGTTGTCTTCCTGGTAAGCGACTTCAATGGCAATGGGCAATTCGTTCGCCGTTTTTACTTTGGAAATCCCAAAACTAGAACCCGATTTATTGGGTTTTACAAAACAAGGCAAGCCCACGGCTTTCACAATTTCGGCAGTATCGATGTGTTCGCCTTTGTTCAAATAGTATGATGTGGCTGTTTTGATGCCATAAGGTTTTAAAACTGACAATAAATCCCGTTTGTTGAATGTTAATGCTGCCTGATAATAATCGCAAGAAGATTGCGGCATTCCTATTAATTCAAAATACGCTTGCATCAATCCATCTTCGCCTGGTGTGCCGTGAATGGCGTTGAAAACGCAGTCAAAAGTGATTTTGCTTCCGTTTACAGTTGTTGAAAAATCGTTTTTATCAATCGGAAATTCTGCGTCTTGGGTATCGACATACACCCATTTTTCCTTAAAAATATGAATGCGGAATCCGTTGAATTTGGTTTTATCAAGAAATTGGTAAACAACGTTTCCGCTGATTAAGGAGATTTTATATTCGCTTGAATATCCGCCCATGATGATGGCAATGTTTTTCATTTTTTAGGTTTAATCGGTTCGCCGTTTAACCGTTTAACCGATTAAACATATTTCAAACAAAATTAGAATTTTTTTTGGAACGAAATAGCTTTATCTTTGCGACTTATTAAATTAAACTTATGAGCTTACGTAATTATCTTACCAGCCGCGTGTTTTTTGGACAAGCACTTGCCGCTCTTGCTATTCTTGCCGTTTTGGGTTATTTCTTCATGCATTGGTTGACTTTCACGACGGATCATGGTCACGAAATCACGGTGCCTAATTTAGCCAAGTTGACCGAGGAACAAGTCGAGGAAAAATTGGACGATTTAGATTTAGATTATGTGCTTTTGGATAGTGTGGATTATAACAGTGATTATCCTAAGTTCAGTGTGGTCGAGCAAGATCCTTTACCGGGAGCCAAGGTGAAAGAAGGAAGGAAAGTATATATCAAGATTAATGCTTCGGGGTTTTCGTCTGTCCGTATTCCGGATTTAATCCAAAAAACATATCGTGAAGCGGTACCTACCTTAAAGGCTTTGGGTCTTGAGGAAGGTACGATTACCTATATTCCAAATCTTGGAAAAGACATGGTTTTGGAAATGCGTTGCAAAGGAAGAAACCTCAAAGTAGGCGATCACGTTTTGAAAGCCTCGAAAATTGATTTGGTGCTAGGCGACGGCAAGGAAAGTTATGTGGAAGTAGTGGACAGTACGGCCACCTCAACAGATCAATTGCCTGCACATGAGCAGTAATAACCACACTTCAGATTTAGACGAAGAATTGTTCGAACATTATAGATTTGACATTCCTAAAGGGCAATTGCTCCTGAGAATCGATAAATACTTAATGAACATGATTCCGAATGCCACTCGAAATAAAATTCAAAATGCAGCTACTGCCGGGGATATTTATGTGAATGACCTCGCCGTAAAATCGAATTATAAAGTAAAGCCCTTTGATGTGGTGCGCATTATGTTGTCGCATCCGCCGTTCGAAAATAGGGTTGACCCCGAAGATATTCCGCTTAATATTGTCTATGAAGATGATGCGCTTTTGCTCGTCAACAAGCCGCCCGATTTTGTAGTGCATCCCGGTCACGGAAATTACACAGGAACTTTGGTGAATGCCTTGGCATTTCATTTCGAAAATTTGCCCATGAACAGCAGCGAGCGTCCCGGACTGGTGCATCGAATTGATAAAGACACCTCGGGACTTTTGGTGATTGCCAAAACTGAGGCGGCTATGACGCATCTCGCCAAGCAATTTGAAGCCAAAACTACCGAAAGAGAATACATTGCGCTAGTTTGGGGAAATGTGATTGCCGACGAAGGAACAATTGAAGGCAACATTGCCCGCCACGTAAAAGACCGCATGCAAATGGCTGTTTTTGCCGATCCCGAAATTGGAAAACCTGCCGTGACGCATTATAAAGTTTTGGAACGTTTTGGTTACGTGACATTGGTTTCTTGCATTTTGGAAACGGGGAGAACCCACCAAATCCGGGTGCACATGAAACACCTAGGTCATCCTATTTTTAATGACGAGCGGTATGGCGGTCATTTGATTTTGAAAGGAACCACGTTTACGAAATACAAACAATTTATCGACAACTGTTTCAAGGCTTTGCCAAGACAGGCTTTGCACGCCAAAACTCTTGGTTTTGTGCATCCTACAACAGGAGAAATGATGCGTTTTGACACGGAATTACCGCAGGATTTTCAGGAGTGTATTGAGAAATGGAGAGGGTACTCGAAAACGCATTCAGGTGAGGAAGAAGAGTAAAAAACAAATCAAATTGAAATGTTCATATGAAAATCGTACTATCACCCGCCAAATCGCTAAACTTTGAAAAAGTCCTGCCAGCTGAAAAATATTCGGAAGCGCTGTTTTTAGAGGAATCGCTTCAAGTTAACAAAGTGTTGAAGCAAAAATCACCCGCGGCACTTTCAGAATTAATGGCTATTTCGGATAAATTGGCTGATTTGAATTGGCAACGCAATCAAGATTGGAAAACCCCTTTCACACCCGAAAATGCGCGTCCCGCCATTTATGCTTTCGATGGGGATGTGTATACCGGATTGGACGCCTATTCGATTCCGGAAGATAAATTAGCTGTTTTGCAAGATCGTTTGCGAATTTTGTCCGGTTTATACGGGCTCTTGAAACCACTGGATTTGATGCAGGCATATCGGCTAGAAATGGGAACCAAATTACCCATTAACAACAGCAAGAATCTATACGAATTTTGGAAACCCATTGTTACTAAAGCGCTAAACAAGGAACTACAAGAAGGGGAGTTGTTTGTCAATTTGGCAAGCAATGAATATTTCTCGGCAGTGGATGTCAAAGCATTAAAAGTACCTGTAATCACCCCAGAATTCAAGGATTATAAAGAAGGGAAATTGAAGATAATTAGCTTTTTTGCCAAGAAAGCCCGAGGATTGATGGTGCGGTATATCATTGATACAAATGCTGAAACGATTGATGACTTAAAAGGATTTAACTATGAAGGCTATCAATTTGACGCTACTTTATCCAAAGGAAATCAATTGGTTTTTACGAGATAAAATTCAAAATATATTCTTAAAAAAAAAACACCGCAAATCAGCAAATTATTTAAAGATTTTAATACACTATAAATTTGCGAATTTGCGGTCTATGAATTTTTAAATCAGCATTGTCTACCGAATCGTTTTTATAAACTCCCCGATTTTTCCTGTTCCATTTTCTGTTAAATGCTGAATAAAAGCACTTCCAATAATGGCTCCTTTGGCAAATTGTGTGGCTTGATTAAAGGTTTCCTGATTGTTGATTCCAAATCCAATTACTTGGGGGTTTTTGAGGTTCATGTGGGCGATACGCTTGAAGTAATTTTCTTGCGCGCTTCCAAAACCAGACTGGGAACCGGTAACGCTTGCCGAACTGACCATATAAATAAACCCATCAGAAACGCTGTCGATAAAATGAATGCGCTTGTCAGAAGTTTGTGGCGTAATCAAAAACACGTTTAGTAACCCATATTTCTCAAAAGTGGCTTTATATTCATCGGCATAAACATCAACGGGCAAATCAGGAATTATTATGCCGTCGATCCCAATTTCGGCACATTTCTTGCAGAAATTTTCTATTCCGTATTGCAACATCGGATTGAAATACCCCATAATTACTAAGGGAATGGAAACTGTTTTCCGGATATCCTTTAATTGTTCAAACAAGACTTGAGTCGTCATTCCGTTATGCAAGGCTTGGGTAGAACTTGCTTGAATTGTGGGTCCATCGGCCAAAGGATCACTAAATGGCAAACCAATTTCGATCATGTCAACTCCATTTTTTTCTAAATCCTGAATAATTTGTACTGTATCGTTCAAATTTGGATAGCCAGCCGAAAAATAGATGGAAAGTATCTTTTTATTTTCTTGTAATTTTTGGTTTATTCTATTCATTTTTATGGTTTAATCAGATTTTGTGTCTGTTTTAATCTTATTTTTTACTAATTTAAATGGCTGCACTATACGTCCATACTGATTTGTTAGAATGCAATTGTACTTGAATTCGTTTGTAATGAATTCCTTCGTAAGTATCTGCTAATTCCAGTTCTCTCTGACTTAGTTGATATAGCATTCCATTAATGCTATCCTCTGGATTTTGGGTTAACGTGATTATGGGATATTGAGCTAGTCCAAACTCTTCTTCTATTTGTATTTCTTTTATGGTATAACCTACCAATTTATCGGGAGTTCCTATTAGAATACGACCAAAAATAGTTTCTTGAATATCTTTATCTTTTAAAGTTCCGTATGCAAATAAATTTTCCATTTTCCAATTTTTTAATGATGTGTCTTATTCTTATTTTGGGGGCAACTCTATCATTGCGAGGTACTAGGTGATTCGCAAATGGATTTTGAATAACGTCTAATTATAATTTAAAATAATCAATATACGTATTCAAGTCTTTGTCTCCACGCCCCGATAAATTGATGACTACTATATCTTCGGGTTTGAATTTCATTTTGTCTAAAACAGCAAAGGCATGGGCAGTTTCAATGGCAGGAATAATACCTTCGGTTTTTGATAGTTTGATTCCCCAATTCATAGCATCTTCATCAGTTATAGCAATAAAATCGGCACGTTTAGTTTCAAATAAATGAGCGTGCATTGGACCAACACCTGGATAATCTAATCCGGCAGAAATAGAATAGGGTTCGGTAATTTGACCATCAGTACTTTGCATCAAAAGGGTTTTACTACCGTGTATTACACCAATTTTTCCCAAAGCCGATGTTGCAGCACTTTCTCCAGAATCTACGCCTAAACCAGCAGCTTCTACTGCAATGATTTTTACCTCATGGTCGTCTAGGAAATGATAAAAAGTTCCTGCAGCATTGCTTCCTCCACCAACACAAGCCACAACATAATCAGGATTTTCCCGTCCTTCTTTTTCAAGTAATTGTTGTTTAATTTCTTCTGAAATTACAGCTTGAAAACGCGCTACCATATCTGGATACGGATGCGGTCCTACAACTGATCCAATGATATAATAGGTATTTTCGGGATTGTTAATCCAATCTCTAATTGCTTCATTAGTAGCGTCTTTTAGTGTTTTAGAGCCTGATTTAGCCGGGCGTACTTCAGCACCAAGCATTTTCATTCTTGCTACATTTGGAGCTTGACGTTTGATATCAACTTCTCCCATATAAACAATACATTCTAGTCCCATCAAAGCGCATACTGTAGCAGTTGCCACACCATGTTGACCCGCTCCAGTTTCAGCAATGATTCGGGTTTTACCTAATTTCTTAGCCATTAAAATTTGACCAATAGTGTTGTTTACTTTATGGGCACCCGTATGACATAAATCTTCTCGTTTTAGATATACTTTGGTGTTGTATTCCTTTGACAAACGCTCTGCAAAATAGAGTGGAGTAGGACGACCTACATAATCTTTAAGTAAGTATTTGAATTCTTCTTGAAAGCTAGGTTCAGCACTAATCTTTAAATAATTTTGACGTAATTCTTCAACATTAGGATACAGCATTTCAGGAATGAAGGCACCGCCAAAGTTGCCATAAAATCCTTTTTCATTAACGTGATAGCTCATTTTTTTTATGTTTTAGGTTCTGGGTTTTAGGTTCTGGGTTGTTGATTTTCGCTACAACTAAAAACGTTCCACTATTATATTTAATAATTCTATGTTTTTTAATCCAGGTTCGATTTCAAATTTACTATTTATATCAATGGCATAAAGGGGCAAATTGGTTTTCGAGATTTCATTTACTGCACTCATTTCATTAATTCCTATTCCACCGCTCAAGAAAAAAGGTTTTGTTGAGGGATAATTTTCAATAACCGTCCAGTCAAAAGTGCTTCCGTTTCCACCAGGTAATTTTCCTTTAGTGTCAAAAAGGAAATAATCACATCCTGTTTCGAAAGGTTTAAGCAAATCGAAGTCAAAGGTATCTAAAAGTGAAAATACTTTTATGAGATCTATCCCTTTTGGTAATTTTTTTTTTAATGTTTTGCAAAATTCGGCCGATTCATGTCCGTGCAATTGGATAACTTGCAAATCGTATTTTTCTATTTTTTTTAGAATTTTATCAAAATTAGCATCGACAAAAACACCTACTTTCTGGATTGACTTTGGTAATTCTGGAATGATTCCATCAAAATAACGAGCTGATTTATCCCAGAATATAAAGCCCATATAATCGGGTAGGAGCGCGCCTACTTCGAGAATATTGTCGGGATATTTCATTCCGCAGATTTTAATCCTCACCCTAGCCCTCTCCAAAGGAGAGGGGGTTGAAGTATCTTGATGGTCAATATTTTTTTTCATTTTAAGTTTTGAACACAGATTTCCACAGATTTGACTCGTGTTAATTGGTGAAATTGGTGTTTTATTTTTTATTTAAATTAGCTATAAATTCACTTGCAGCTTTACCCGCATTTGCTGTTTTCATAAAGTTTTCTCCAATCAAAAAACCTTTGTAGCCAAAAGGTTTTAGTTCATTGATGGCTTCAGTAGATGAAATGCCACTTTCGGAAACTTTTACAAAATCATTTGGTATTTTGTCGGCCAGTTGTTTACTAAAATCCAGACTCACTTCGAAGGTTTTTAGGTTTCGATTGTTTACGCCAATCATATCAAGAGTTGGCATTATTGATTTTTCTAGTTCTTCTAAATTGTGAACTTCCAATAAAACTTCTAGTCCTAAACCTTTGGCAAATTCCGACAAAGATTTGATTTCTTCCCTTGTCAAAACTGCCGCAATAAGCAAAATCAAATCGGCACCGTGCGCTTTGGCTTCTAAAATTTGATACTCATCCACAATGAATTCTTTTCGCAAAAGCGGAATGGTTACACTTGCTCTTGCCAAAAGTAAATCGTCTAATGAACCGCCAAAATATTTGCCATCGGTCAGAACCGAAATTCCGCAAGCACCTGCATCTTCATATCCTTTTACGACTTCTTCCACCGTGAAGTCATAATTAATTTCAGCTTTGGAAGGCGAGCGGCGTTTGTGTTCGGCAATGATTCCTGAGTTGCTGTTTCGCAAATTTTCGCTCAAAGAAATCGGTTTTCTATAAAACAATACCGAAGCTTCCAATTGCGAAGCAGTAATGATTGATTTCTTGATAATGACTTCTCTTCTTTTGTCGATTATGATTCTATCTAAAATATTCATTTATATTTTGTTTAAAGTTTTCTTTGTTTAAGGTTTAAAGTTGCTCTATTCCTACAACTTTAAACCTTAAACTTCAAACTATCTTATTTACTTAATTCTTGTAATTTATTCAATGCTGCCAATCCTTTCCGGGAGAGCAAACTTTCCTTTGCCAATTCAAATCCTTCTAATGGAGTGCATTGTGTAACGGTTGCAATCGCCATGGCAGCATTGGCGCAAACAACATTGTTTTGGGCTTCGGTTCCTTTTCCGGAAATGACTTTCATGAACATTTCTGCCGATGCTTCGATGCTTGTTCCGCCCTCGATTTCAGTTTGTGCCAAAGAACGAACACCAAAATCGTCAGGATTTAGAATCCCCTCTTTGGTATTTGAAATATATTTGGTTGGACAGGTTAATGAAATTTCATCATAGCCATCCAAAGAATGTAAAATGGTAAAATTCCTATCGGTGTTTTGGTATAAATACCCATACATTCTAGCCAATTCAAGATTAAATACACCAACTAATTGGTTTTTGGGAAACGACGGGTTTATCATGGGGCCCAACATATTGAAAAAGGTTCTCACTCCCAATTCTTTTCGGATAGGTCCCACGTTTTTCATTGCAGGGTGAAAAAGAGGCGCATGCAGAATGCAAATGCCGGCTTGATCCACACATTTTTCCAAGAAATCGGCGTCATTGCTGAATTTAACGCCTAAATTTTCCATTACGTTGCTCGATCCAGAAATGGAAGAAACACCATAATTGCCGTGTTTCGCGACTTTAATTCCTGCTCCAGCGGTCACAAAAGAGGCCAAAGTAGAAATATTGAAGGTGTCCTTGCCATCCCCACCCGTTCCACACAAATCGATGGTGTTGTAGGCTGATAAATCAATACGGACACACAATTCCAATAAGGCTTCCCGAAAACCAGAAAGCTCTTCTATACTGATGCTTCGCATCATATAAACGGTTAGAAAAGAAGCGATTTGGCTTGGGTTATAATTTCCGTTGGAAATATTAACCAATACCTTTTTCGCCTCTACTGCCGAAAGCATTTCGTGATTGATGAGTCTGTTTAAGATGGTTTTCATTTTTTAAGTATTTCTTAAAGTCTTTCGATAATAAGACTAATTTTTAACCCAGTTTTCTAGAATCTTCTTTCCGTTTGGTGTTAACACACTTTCAGGATGAAATTGTACGCCGCGCACATCGAAAGTTTTGTGGCGCAATGACATTACTTGGCCATTTTCGTCGAAAGAAGTGGCTTCTAAAACTTCAGGCAATCCAGCATCGACAACCCAAGAATGATAACGTCCTACTTCAAATTCATTTCCTAAACCTTCGAATAAAAGCTCATCGTCAACCGATGTTTTGACCATGGTCGCCACGCCATGATACACTTTGTCCAAATTAGAAAGCGTTCCTCCAAAAACTTCTCCAATGGCTTGTTGACCAAGGCAAACTCCAAGAATACTTTTTGTAGGGGCATATTTTGCAATTACGGCTTTTAATAATCCCGCTTCATCAGGAATTCCAGGCCCCGGGGAAAGTACTATTTTATCGAAGATTGCAATTTCATCAATATCAAATTCATCGTTTCTGTAAACGGTAACTTCGCAATTTAAATCTTCGAGATAGTGCACCAAATTATAAGTGAAACTATCGTAATTGTCTATAACTAGTATTTTTTTCATTTTTTTTTATTGAAAAATTGAAAGATATAAAGATTGAAAAATTATAATATTACAACAATCTTTAAATTCTTAAATTATTTTAAATTGTTTCTGCCAAATCTAAAGCCGCATTCAGGGCTCTCAATTTATTATAAACTTCCTGCATTTCGCTTTCCTCGTCTGAATCGGCGACTATTCCTGCACCTGCTTGACAATGCAATTGGTGGTTTTTGCTCAAGAAAGTCCGAATCATTATCGCGTGATTAAAATTACCTTCAAAATCCATAAAGCCAATAGCACCACCATAAAAATTTCGATTGGTTTTTTCGTATTCTTCGATAAGTTGCATCGCTCTGTGTTTTGGTGCTCCGCTTAATGTTCCTGCGGGGAAAGTATCTGCAACGACTTGCATTGTGGTGGCTTTCTCGTGTAAATATCCTGTTACTTTTGAAACCAAATGGATAACGTGAGAGAAAAATTGTACTTCACGGTATTTTTCCACATTTACATCGTGACCGTTCCGGCTCAAATCGTTTCTAGCTAAATCGACCAGCATTACGTGTTCGCTATTTTCCTTTGTATCTTCAGATAATTCTTTGGCCAAGACAGCGTCTTTTTCATCATCTCCTGTTCGTTTAAAAGTTCCAGCAATGGGGTGAATTTCGGCTTTGCGGTTTTTGACGATAATTTGGGCTTCGGGAGAAGAGCCAAATATTTTGAAATCGCCATAATCAAAAAAGAATAAATAAGGCGAAGGATTGATACTTCGCAACGCTCTGTAAACATTGAATTCATCTCCTTTAAAACCTTGGGTGAATCTTCTTGACAAAACCAATTGGAAAACATCTCCTCTATAACAGTGCTTTTTGGCCAAAGCCACATTATGCTTGAATTCTTCGTCAGTCAAGTTGGAAAAACCCTCTCCTTCTTTTGAAAATTGATAGGAAGCAATGTTTCGGGATTGCAACAATTGTTCGATTTCCGAAATATTGTTTCTTCCATCCAAACTATGGCAGAAAATATAGGCCTCGTTTTTGAAATGGTTGATAGTGATTATGTTTTGGTATATCGCATAATACACATCCGGAATGGTATTGCTATTACTTTTTTTGGCAATAGTCACTTTTTCGAAATAACGAACGGCATCATAGGAAATGTAACCAAACAGACCGTTGTTGATGAATTTGAAATTGTTTTTCTCTGAGGTAAATTGACCTGAAAACTCTTGAATTACCTGCGGAATATCAGTGGTTGAATCAATAGAACTGTTTTCAAAACTTCCGTCAGGAAAGGTTTTGTAGATGGTTTCGTTTTCTATTTTTATGGATGCAATCGGGTTGCAACAGATATAAGAAAAGCTATTGTCGTTTCCATGATAATCGCTACTTTCGAGTAATAAGCTATTTGGAAATTGATCCCGAATTTTAAAATATACGCTAACCGGAGTAATCGTATCGGCAAGGATTTGCTTGTAATTTGTATTTAGAACAAATGTTTTCATTTTTATTGTTATTATTTCTATTCTATTTTGGCTCCCTTCCATTCACAAGGGTCGGGAATAAAAAAAGGCCTGTCGTGATGACAAGCCTTATATATTTATAGTTTACAATACTATAGGAGCTTTAATCACGACGATTGACGTAAGTTACTCCACCACCAAGTATTGTTTGTAATTGTTTTCATTCCACAAATATATAAATGAAATTTGATTATCCAAATAGAATATAAAAAAAACACTGTTTTTTTTGATTTTTTTAAAAAATAACTCCCAACAATTTCTTGTGGGGGTTAGGTTATAGTCTTTCGTAAATTAGAATTTCAAGGCAACCGATAATTCGAATTCATCGTCAATCGCTTTGTCTCCAATGCTGTCGAAAAATGATTTAGAACCATATCGAATACCATATTTTGTTCTGTCGACATTGAATTTCGTGGTTGCTGAATTTGCCGTTGTAGCCAAATCAAAAGTAACAGGATTTGTGACTCCTTTGATAGTCAAATCTCCTGTTACACTGAACGTATTAGCACCTTTTACTGCAATTTTTTTGAAAACTAAAGTTGCCGTTGGAAATTTTTCAGTTCCAAAGAAATCATCCGCCTTTAAATGACCATTTAGTTTGCCTTGGTATTCTCCGGAAAGGTCAGTTGCAGTCAATGATGGCATATCTACCGTGAAAGCGCCTCCTTTTAATTTTGGGCCATTAAAAACTAAGGTACCGTCTTTCAGGTTTACGGTTCCGCTATGTTGTCCGGCGACTTTTTTTCCTACCCAATTGATGGAACTTTTTGAAGCATCTACTTTCTTGGTTTGGGCAGTTACTGATGCTGTAGTTAAAACTACCACTAATGCTAATGCAATTGATTTTAAATTTTTCATTGTTTTAAGTTTGATTATTTGTTATTAATTAAAGGGTGATGAATAATTCTTCGTTTGATTTTCTAACTTTTTTGTAATACTGAGTTGCATCCTCTTTGTGGCGGTAACCGAAAGCAGCCATTAAAGAAGCATTTAATCCCAATTTTTCTAGGCCTAATATTTCATTGACTTTCGCAGGAACAAAACCTTCCATTGGAGTCACATCAATTTTCAACTCGGCCGCCGCATTCAATAAATTGCCTAAAGCCAAATAAGTTTGTTTAGCAGTCCAAATATTTTTCACATCTTCAGGCATAGAATTTATTGGCCCTTTCATGTAATCTCCAAAACCAGCCAAAGATTCGGCAGGAATATTTCTGGTTTGACTAATTCGGTTGATGTATTTGTTAATTGTTTCATCATCAACATTAGTTTCATTTGCAAAAACAATTAGATGTGAGGCATCCACAACTTGAGATTGCCCATAGGCAGCTGGCTGAAGCTGTGCTCTTAATTCTGGATTTCCAACAATTATAACTTTATAAGGTTGTAATCCATAAGAAGACGTACTTAAGCGAATGGCTTCTTTTAATGTGTTTAAATCTTCGTTAGAGATTTTTTTTGTGGAGTCAAATTTCTTTGTTGCGTATCTCCAGTTCTGGTTTTCTACAAAAGTGTTCATGTTATATTTGATTTTTATTTGTTTCTATATTTTTCTAACAATTGATTCAATGAAATTTGTTCTTCGGCACTTAAATTATTGGAAAAGAAAGCTTCGTGAGCGTTTACTTTCGGATCCAATTCCTTTAAAAGATCCAACCCCTTTTGGGTAATCAAAACTTCAATTTTCCGTCTATTTTCAGGGCAGACGTTTCGAGTGACTAAATCTTTTAATAATAATTTATCTACTAAACGGGTTGTGTTGCTTGTTTTTGCTAACATTCGCTCCTGTATCGCATACATGTTTGCTGGATTCCCTTTCTGACCTCTCAATATTCTTAATACATTATATTGTTCGCCTGATAAATCATAAGGTTTTAAAACCTCGTTAAACTTGTCGTTAATTACATTTTGAGTATAAATCACATTTAGAATAATTTTTTTAGAATTATCTAAGGGAATAGTGCTTTTTATTTCGTCTTCAATTTTCATATTTGTATATACGTAATTTGTAGATACAAATTTAATATAAATTTTGTTGTATATACAAATGTATTGACTTTTTTTATTAAAATACTTTAATTGCTTGGAAAAGTGATCGAAAAACAGAGTGAGTTTTCGGAATTCGGAAATGTTAAAATCAGTAATAAATAGGAATACATATTGGTTTTACTATTAAAGTATTCTATTTATCTGGTTTTTTAGTGAATTATTTGAATAATTCGTAATTTAATGTATTTACACTTACGCGAAAACGTTTTCTGCAAATAATTATCCAATTAACATTTGTATTTATTATTGTTTGCAAAAATGGTGTATTTTTACCAAAAAAATGCGATGGATTTGACACAAGAAGATTGGGTTTCTCAATTTGAAGCCGATCAAAACGCAGTAATGCTGGATGTGAGAACAGAAGACGAATGCGATCAAGGCATTATAGAAAGTTCTATAAATATTGATATTTATAGAGGGCCAGAATTTGTTGCTGCAATTGAAGCCTTGGATAAAAGTAAAAATTATTATGTGTATTGTCGCTCTGGAGTTAGAAGTGCCAAAGCTTGTGCAATGATGAATGAATTAGGTATAGAAAATGCCTATAATTTACTAGGCGGGATTATAGAATGGAATGGCGATATAGTATAATCAATAAATTAGGATAAAGGTCATCAGTGCCTTTTTTTAATTTAAAACAGAATGTTAAATAAAATATAGATAATGAATACAATACCTCAAGAATTTCAAATTAACGAATTACTGCATCAAGATACTTATTTGGTAGATGGTGAATTAAAAAAGTGGACAGGTCCAACAACGCCAGTATATTCAACAATATCATCTACTGAAAATTACGAACCTACATTATTGGGTACTATTCCTTTTATGGGAGAAGAGGATGCGATGAAAGCGCTTGAAGCTGCCGATGCCGCATTTCTTAACGGGCAAGGTTTATGGCCTACCATGAAAGTGGCCGACCGAATAAAATGCATGGAAGATTTTGTCACTAAGATGAAGGAAACCCGTTCTGAAGTGGTTAAGTTTTTGATGTGGGAAATTGGAAAAACATTAGGGGATTCAGAAAAAGAATTTGACAGAACTGTCGAATATATTTATGACACTATTGATAGTTATAAGGAATTAAACAGTCGCAGCGCTCATTTTAGCAAAGTACAAAGTATAAATGCCATGGTTCGAAGAGGTCCATTAGGAGTTGTATTATGTCTAGGGCCCTATAATTATCCTTTGAATGAAACCTTTTCTTTGCTTATCCCTGCATTGATAATGGGAAATCCCGTAATTTTTAAACCAGCTAAACTGGGTGTTTTGTTAATTTCTCCTTTATTGGATGCCTTTAGAACTAGTTTTCCAAAAGGTGCTATCAACATATTATATGGTCGTGGTCGCGAAGTTGCCTCCCCAATTATGAAATCTGGACGGGTGGCTATTTTAGCTTTGATCGGTAACAGTAAATCGGCTATTGCTTTACAGGATTTACATCCCAACAAAAATAGATTGCGTTTGGTATTAGGGTTAGAAGCAAAAAATCCAGCAATAATTTTACCGGATGCCAATTTGGATTTGGCTATAGACGAATGTGTAGCAGGTTCATTGTCTTTTAATGGACAAAGATGCACAGCCTTAAAGGTATTGTATGTACACGAATCCATTGTTGATGAATTCAATAAACGATTTAGTGCCAAAGTGGATTCACTCGTTTATGGGAATCCTTGGGATAAATCAGTATTTCTTACTCCTTTGCCTGAAAAAGAGAAGCCTGCCTATATCCAAGAATTGATTGATGATGCAACTGGTTTTGGAGCAAAAGTCATTAATGCAAAAGGAGGAAAACAACTTGATAATTATATCTTTCCAGCTATTTTATATCCCATAAGTAAAGAAATGCGTATTTATCATGAAGAACAATTTGGTCCTGTTGTGCCAATTATTTCTTTTAAGAATATTCAAGAACCTTTGGATGATATGGCAGAGTCAAATTACGGACAACAGGTTAGTTTGTTTGGCCAAAATGTAAAAACTATTGCCCCACTTATTGATAATTTGGTAAACTTAGTTTGCAGGGTAAATCTAAACAGTTCTTGCCAGAGAGGACCCGATGTTTTTCCGTTTACGGGTCGTAAAGATTCTGCTGTGGGGACTTTGAGTATTCATGATGCCTTGCGTTCTTTTTCAATAAGAACTTTTGTGGCTTCTAAAGACAATGAATACAACAATAATATTTTGCAGGAATTGTTAAACAGCAAAGAATCTAATTTTATTAATACAGATTATATTTTGTAATCAAAATCAAATAAACTTTGACTTGGTTCAACCGTAAAAAAGAGGATTTATCTAATTGGTAAACCTCTTTTTTTTGTTAGTGTATTTAGTGTCAGAGGGTATTTTATTGAAACTCTATTGTAAACTAAGCGCTTCTTTATAAACTCAAAATTGGTAGTGCTACAATTAATTTTCAAGGCTTCCTGGCGTCCTTTCTCAGATATTTTGTTCCATGTTTTTATAATAATATTTTTAAATTTCTCCTTGTTGTATTTCTAAACAAAAGCGTCTAAATATAATTCTAAAAAAAAACAAATCAATTACTTGCGGTATTATAATCATTGAGTTTTAAAATTTCAGAAATAAAAAAGTAGTATTTCGTTACGAAATCTTTAAACCTTAATCTCCAAATTTTAAACAAAAAAAACTAATTTTGCAACACTAAAAAAAACATACAAACTATGAGTTCATTTGACGTAGTCATAATAGGATCTGGTCCAGGAGGATATGTTTCGGCAATTCGCTGTGCGCAACTGGGTTTCAAAACAGCCATAATAGAAAAATATTCCACTTTAGGCGGAACCTGCCTTAATGTGGGTTGCATTCCTTCAAAAGCCTTATTGTCATCTTCTCATCATTATAGCGAAGTAGCTCATTTTGCCGACCATGGAATTGAGGTTTCTGGAGAAGTGAAAGTGAATTTGGAGAAAATGATTGCCCGTAAACAAGCAGTTGTTGACCAAACTTCTGGCGGGATTAATTATTTGATGGACAAAAACAAAGTGACTGTTTTTAATGGATTAGGTTCTTTTGTAGATGCCACTCATGTTACTGTTGCAAAAGCGGACGGAACTTCGGAAACAATTGAGGCAAAAAACATCATTATCGCAACGGGATCTAAGCCATCATCGTTGCCTTTTATAAAAATAGATAAAGAAAGAATCATTACTTCCACCGAAGCCTTGTCGCTTAAAGAAGTGCCAAAACACCTTGTCATCATTGGAGGTGGTGTTATTGGTATCGAATTAGGTCAAGTGTATTTGCGATTGGGAGCCCAAGTTTCTGTAGTGGAATTTATGGATCGAATTATTCCGGGAATGGATGCTTCATTGTCTAAAGAATTGACGAAAGTATTGAAAAAACAGGGAATGAAATTCTACGTTTCCCACAAAGTGAAATCGGTAGAAAGAAAAGGAAACAATGTGACAGTTCAAGCTGAAAATGCAAAAGGAGAAACTATCACGCTAGAAGGTGATTATTCATTGGTTTCTGTTGGGCGCCGTCCTTATACTGACGGTTTGAATGCTGACATAGCGGGAGTGAAAATTTCAGAAAGAGGAATGGTTGAAGTAAACGATTATTTACAAACCAACATTCCCAATATCTATGCCATTGGTGACGTAGTTCGTGGCGCAATGCTAGCACACAAAGCGGAAGAAGAAGGAACAATGGTTGCTGAAATAATAGCTGGTCAAAAACCACACATCAATTATAATTTAATTCCTGGAGTGGTCTACACTTGGCCAGAAGTCGCTGCAGTTGGACAAACCGAAGAACAATTGAAAGCCTCAGGTGTCGAATTTAAATCAGGAAGTTTTCCTTTTAAAGCATTAGGAAGAGCAAGAGCTAGTGGAGATTTAGACGGTTTTGTTAAAATCCTTGCCGATGCCAAAACAGACGAGGTTCTTGGAGTTCACATGATTGGTGCTCGTTGTGCCGATTTGATTGCCGAAGCGGTAACTGCAATGGAATTCAAAGCATCAGCCGAAGATATTTCTAGAATGAGCCACGCACATCCAACCTTTGCGGAAGCGATAAAAGAAGCGGCCTTAGCTGCTACGGAAAATAGAGCTTTGCACGTGTAATTAGAAAAGTATATTCAAATTAAAAACCCGATAGGTTTCAAAATCTGTCGGGTTTATTTGTTTTAAAGTAAGTAACTTTTTTTAAGAGTAAGGTGCAATATCCAACTATAAATCCAACTGAATTTTGTCGTAATTTTGAATTTTTAAAATCATTCCAATCCTTTGAGAACCTCCATTATAAAACATATCGATAACCCTGTTCAATTCAAGCGACAATTAGTGACTTGGGCACAACAATTTCGAGAAGTCATTTTCATGGATAGTAACGATTATCCGCAGCAGTATTCTAGTTATGATTGTGTACTTGCTGTAGACGCTTTTACATCGATACAAACCGATTATCAAAACGCTTTCGAAGACTTGAAACAGTATCAACAAACGACCAAAGATTGGCTTTTTGGTTATTTGTCCTATGATTTAAAAAATGATATCGAGGTGTTACATTCCAATAATTTTGATGGTTTGGATTTTCCAGATTTGTTTTTCTTCCAACCCAAAAAAATAGTTACGCTGAAGGGGAGTCAACTCGAAATTCAATATCTCACTATGTGTGATGATGAAGTGGAAGAAGATTTTGAGGAAATAGTTAAGAGCCAAGATCCAATAGCCAATAGCCAAGAAATCCCTATAATTCAACAACGAATTTCAAAAGAAAAATACCTTGAAAAAGTATCTAATTTACTAAAACACATTCATCGTGGGGATATTTATGAAGCTAATTTCTGCATGGAGTTTTTCATTGAAAATTCGAACATCAACCCACTTGAAAAGTTTTTAAAACTGAATAAAATTTCGAAATCGCCCTTGGCTGTTTTTTTCAAAAACAATACTCATTTTTTGCTTTCTGCTTCACCGGAAAGGTATTTAAAGAAAGAAGGGGAGTTGGTTATTTCACAACCCATTAAGGGAACGGCCAAACGATTCCTGGATTCCATTGAAGACGAAAAATCAAAAAGCGAATTGGCTTCAGATCCCAAAGAGCGCACCGAAAACATTATGATATCTGACTTGGTTCGCAATGACTTGTCACGAACTGCCCAAAAAGGTTCTGTGAAGGTGGAAGAACTATGCGGCATTTATTCTTTTGAACAAGTCCACCAAATGATATCTACGATTACCTCAAAATTAGACCATCAATATACAGTTGCTGATGTGATTAAAACTACTTTTCCAATGGGGAGCATGACAGGAACCCCTAAGGTTTCGGTGTTGAAAATTATCGAAGAATTGGAGGAGACCAAAAGAGGGCTGTATAGCGGAGCTGTCGGTTATTTCACGCCGAATAGTGACTTCGATTTTAATGTTGTTATTAGGAGTATTTTATACAATCAAGAAAAGAAATATGCCTCATTTTCGGTGGGAAGTGCCATAACTTCAAAATCCATTCCTAAAATGGAATATGAAGAGTGCTTGCTTAAAGCCAAAGCTATGCGTGAAGTTTTAAGTTAAATTGAAATGAATTTACTAAATTTGAAAATGCTACAAAAATTCCAAAGCCATATTTTTCAAAACTTTCCTTTTTTATGTGGAAAAAAACTGCTTTTGGCTACTAGTGGAGGTTTAGACAGTATGGTAATGGTCGATTTGTTTCACAAGTTATCTTTTGAAATTGCTATTGCCCATTGCAATTTTCAGCTTCGGGGAGTGGAAAGTTTTGAAGATCAAAATTTCGTTCAAAACTATGCCGAAGCTAATGAAATCCAATTATTCGTAACCCAATTTGACACCGAGGCTTTTGCCAAAGACTATAAACTTTCATCCCAAGTTGCCGCCCGTGAGTTGCGCTACAACTGGTTTTATGAACTTTTGGAAACAGAAAAATTTGACTATGTACTTACGGCACATCATGCCGATGATAATTTAGAAACCTTCCTCATTAATCTTGTTCGGGGCACTGGATTAGAGGGATTGACAGGAATTCCAGCGCAAAATGAAAATGTGATTCGCCCACTTTTACTATTTTCTCGACAGGAAATAGAACAGTATGCCAAGGAAAATAATATTGACTGGCGCGAAGACAGCAGCAACGCATCGGATAAATATTTGCGAAATAAGATTAGGCATAATTTGGTTCCCATATTAAAGGAACTCAACACCGATTTTCTGTCCTCATTTCATAAAACACAAATCTATTTGCAAGAATCCAAAACGATGGTCGAAGACGCCTCAATTATGGTATATCAACAAGTGGCGAAAGAATTAGGAGAGGATATCCATTTTGATTTGAATAATCTACAACAACTGCCTAATTACAAATCCTATTTGTACCAATGGCTTCACGAATTTGGGTTTTCGGCTTGGGAAGATATTTATGATTTAGTTGAAAGCCAATCCGGAAAACAAGTATTTTCAAATGAATTCCGTTTATTAAAAAATAGGGGTTTTCTAATTTTGAGCCCTATAAATATAGAGGATGAAAAAGAGGAATATTATATTTTTAAAGATCAAAAAGAAATTCACAGCCCATTGAATCTTTTGTTTAGTAAAGTAGCTGATATTAGTATCGGTTCCAATACAACTATCTTTGTTGATGAAGACAAGCTACATTTTCCTTTAGTTTTAAGACGTTGGAAAGAAGGAGATGCTTTTCAACCTTTTGGAATGGAAGGAAAATCAAAGAAAGTGAGTAAATTTTTTAAGGACGAAAAATTATCGTTGATAGATAAAGAGAATATTTGGCTTTTATGTTCGGATGATATAATAGTTTGGATTATCGGAATCCGCCAAGATGAACGTTTTAAAATAGAAAAAACAACAAAAAACAGAGTACAAATACAATGGCAAAAATGAGAAAAAAACTATTCATACTGCTGGCTTTTTTGGTTTTTGCCAAAGGGAATACTCAAATACTGGATCCTGTTAAATGGACCACCAAAATCGAAAAGAAATCAGTCACCAACTACATACTCACTTTTAATGGAGTAATAGAAAATGGGTGGCATCTATATTCGCAATTTACTCCTGATGGGGGTCCATTACCCTTGGAGGTGAATTTTATAAACCAAAAAGGGAATTTTACTTTAGTTGGCAAAGCCAAAGAAAGTAAAACTACCACCGCTTTCAATGATATTTTTGGGGTAAACGAAACTTATTTTGAGAAGAAGGCGCAAATTAAGCAAGAGATAGCAATACTAAATTCTAAAATTTCAAAAATTGAAGTGGGTTTCAATTACCAAGTGTGTAAAGAGGTTTGTATTAATTTAGAGAAAAAATTCAGTTTTGCTCTAACTCCAACTTTATTGACGGGTGCAGTTTCAAAAACGGGAACAGTATTAGTTGTTAAGGATAGTGCAAAAGCAGAATCTCTGACTCCAAGTCTTGGAACGAGTGACGTAATTGAAGCAACTTCAGATCAACTCAAGAAAGAAACAACTCTCCCTAAACCACATAGAGGGTTTTGGTCTATTTTCTTTATCGCTTTCCTTTCAGGATTCGCTGCACTGCTCACTCCTTGCGTGTTCCCGATGATTCCTATGACGGTGAGTTTTTTTACTAAACACAGTAAAACAAAAGCAAAAGGAATACGAAATGCCATGATTTATGGGATTTCCATCATATTGATTTATGTTATTTTGGGTTTGTTGGTCACTTGGATTTTTGGTGCCGATGCACTGAATGCCTTGTCTACCAATGTATGGTTCAATATCCTTTTCTTTGTTTTGTTAGTAATTTTTGCTGCATCCTTTCTTGGAGCTTTTGAAATTATGTTGCCTAATTCTTGGGCAAATACGGTAGATGACCAAGCCGATAAAGGTGGGGTTTTAGGAATCTTATTCATGGCATTGGCCTTGGCAATTGTCTCCTTTTCTTGTACTGGACCAATTGTAGGGACATTATTAGTCGAAGCCGCTTCCAAAGGAGGAATAGCTCCTATTGTTGGTATGTTTGGCTTTTCGTTGGCATTGGCTTTACCATTTATGCTTTTTGCAATGTTTCCGGGATGGATGCATTCTTTACCAAAATCGGGTGGATGGCTAAATACCGTTAAAGTGGTATTAGGATTTTTGGAATTGGCTTTGGCCTTTAAATTTTTATCGAATGCTGACGTGGTGTTGCAATTGCATGTTTTGGAAAGAGAAGTATTCTTAGCGATTTGGATTGCTATTTTTGGAACTTTGGCATTGTATTTATTTGGGATAATTAGGTTGCCCCACGATAGTCCGTTGACCCATATTTCGGTGGGAAGATTGTCTTTTGGTATAGTAGTTTCATCCTTTACTATTTATATGATTCCAGGGCTTTGGGGAGCGCCTTTAAAATTGATTAATGCGTTTCCTCCTCCAATGGAATATAGTGAAAGTCCACTCGGTTTTGGAAGTTCAGGAAAAAATGCTCCGACTCTGAGTTTGCCTGACGGGGCTAAACTGGGACCACACCAAATAGTGGTTTTTGATGACTATGAAAAAGGTTTGACATACGCCAAAACTGTGAACAAACCCATCATGCTTGATTTTACAGGATTTGCCTGTGTGAATTGCAGAAAAATGGAGAACAACGTTTGGTCTGACGAGCATATTTTGCCGATTTTAAAAAATGATGTTGTTTTGATTTCGCTATATGTTGATGACAAGCGCGATTTACCTTTAAAAGAACAGTTTATTTCAAAGACAACGGGTTCTAAAATTGAAACGATAGGAGATAAATGGGCAGATTTTATGATTTCGAAATATAAAACCAATACCCAACCTTTGTATGTTTTGACTGATTTAAGCGGAAATAGCCTAAACAAAACCTCACCAACCATAAGCTACACCAATGTTGAAGAATATAAAAGTTGGTTGAAAGCTGGTATTTCTAGATTCAAGAAATAAAAATAAAATCCGGTATTAAAAAACGCAAAGCTTCTATCCTTCAAAAGGATAGAAGCTTTGCGTTTTTGATAGAATCTTTGTAATGCTAAGGATTTATTAAAACCATTGAATATTCAATGTATTCCTTATAGCCTTAATCTGTCTTTTACAGATAAGATATTTCAAAAATGCTTGATGTGTTAATAGCTGAAAATAGCTTTCAATACGCTAAATCGAAGTGAAAAAAGATAATTAAACCATAAAAAAAACACCCTAAAACTAATTTTAGGGTGTTCCTGATTTGATTTAAAAAAATGGCTTACAAAAATTCTCCGTGTTGAGAAATATCCAATCCTAATTCTTCTTTTTCTTTACTAACTCTCAATGGAGTAATTTTATTCACAATAAAGAACAGTGCATAAGAAGCAGCGAAAGCAAATATAGATACGATAACTAATGCTTTTAATTGAATTAAAAACAAAGTAGGATCACCATAGATTAACCCTTGATTGTCTCCTACAATTGCATTTACAGATTTTGAAGCAAATACACCTGTTAAAAGCATACCTACCATACCGCCAACACCGTGACAAGCAAATACATCTAAAGCATCATCAATTTTACCTTTAGGGAATTTGCTAACTACTAGGTTACTTACGATACTGGCAATGAAACCAATCGCTAGTGCAGAAGGGATTGTTACAAAACCTGCAGCAGGTGTAATAGCTACTAATCCTACAACAGCTCCGATACAAGCTCCCATGGCAGAAAGTTTATGCCCAAGAATTTTATCTAAAAATACCCAGCCCATTGCAGCAGCAGCGGCAGCAACAGTAGTAGTTCCCAATGCTTGAGCAGCAAGGCTTCCAGATCCAACAGCAGAACCTGCATTGAAACCAAACCAACCGAACCATAACAATCCTGTTCCTAATAATACATAAGTGATACGAGCAGGGTTTGCTTTTTGCACTTTTCTTTTTCCTAAGAACATAGCTCCTGCAAGTGCAGCCCAACCTGCACTCATGTGTACTACAGTTCCACCTGCAAAATCTAATACTCCCCATCCGAAGAACATTCCATCAGGATGCCAAGTCATGTGACATAATGGAGCGTAAACAAATAATATGAATAATACCATAAACAACATATAAGCCCAGAAACGAACGCGTTCTGCAAAAGCTCCTGTTATTAAGGCAGGTGTGATGATAGCAAATTTCGCTTGAAATAAGGCAAACAATAAGAAAGGAATAGTTGGAGCTAAGTCCCATGCTGTGCTAGCGCTAACCCCTTGAAAAAACATGTTGTAGGAAGGGTCTCCAATAAGACCTCCTATTGAAGGTCCAAAACACATTCCGAATCCAACGACAACCCATAATACAGTTACAATTACCATGGCAATGAAGCTTTGTAGTACCGTACTAATTACATTTTTCTTACCTACCATTCCTCCATAAAAGAAACCAAGTCCTGGAGTCATTAACAATACAAGTCCTGTTGCACATAGCATCCAAGCTGTATCTCCAGTATCTAATTTAAGAGGGATAACATGTGCTCCTAAAGTTGCACTTTCTGGAAACAAATAAATTGAAAAAATGGATAACACCAAAATCGTGATTAGAATCACACTTAAAATAATCTTTCGCATAGTTTTTTAGTTTTAAATTTCGATAAAAGTATATAAATCATTTCATACCCCCGTAAAAAAAGTAACTTGAACTGTTATTTTTATCATATTTGTATTTTACCCCCTTAAATTTTACGGGTATGGAATAATTAAATGTCAAAATTTATAATTTAGTAATGCTGATTTAGGATAATTTCAGTTTAATGTACCTAATAATTATTATAATCCAGGATTTTTTCAATCGGTTATTGTTTAATAAGTATGGGATTGTCTATGATTATTAAGGATAATCAGTAAATAGTATTATTAGTGATATAAGGTAACGCCGGTCCCATTGAGGTGCGAGTATTCTATGATGCCATCAGAAATAGTTACTCCAGTGGCTATATCTTCAGCCAATAATAATGGGCCATCCATATCAACGAAGTCCAGTTCTGGCAACAAATGCGCAATGGCTGATATGCCTACTGTTGATTCCGTCATACAACCTACCATCGTTTTCATGCCCAACTTTTTTGCTTGGGCAATCATTCTTCTTGCGGGAGTAAGTCCGCCGCATTTGCCAAGTTTTATATTTACACCGTGAAAATGGTTGTGGCATTTTGGCACATCTTCTTCGAGAATACAGCTTTCGTCTGCAATTATAGGCAAAACCGAATTTTTAAAAACGGTAGCATGTCCTTCCCAATGATCCGCTTTCAAAGGTTGTTCCAAGAATTCAACGCCCAGTTTTTTTAATTCAATGGCATTATTAATAGTTTCGGGAACCGTCCAGCCACAATTGGCATCGATTCTAAAAACAGCATTCGTATGTTTTCTCAATTCGGTGACAATGGCAAGATCTTCTTTGGTACCCAATTTAATTTTGTAGATGGGCCAAGGCAATTCTTTCATTTTGGACACCATTTTTTCAATAGTGTCAATGCCAATCGTATAATCGGTTTTGGGATTATTTTCAATGGAATAACCCCATAACTCATACAATTTTTTTTGTTTTTTTCGAGCATATAAATCATTGTAGGCAATGTCCAAAGCGCAAAGCGCAAACAAATCATCTTTTAGTAGTTGGTATGATTTATGCCAAAATTCTTCGGGAGTTTCGTCTGTAACAGTTTCGATAAACGGAATTATAGCTTCCAGATTTCTTTTCATCGAATCTACGGTAGTATTATAGTAGGGGTTTGACGTAGCCTCACCGAATCCAGAATAGCCGTCACTTTGCAATTCGACAATTAAGGTAGGTTGCGTAGTATAAGAAATTCTGGAAATAGTGAAAGTATGTTTTAATGGAAGATTAAAGGTGCGGAGTATTACTTTCATAGTCTGGATGTATAGTTGGTCAAATTTAACATAGAACAATTCATCAGTATGCTTTTGTTTTATCAAAGAAAATTATTAAATCTTAGATTACATACTAAAAGAAGGAGTAAATTTCATTTTGAAAGGTTTTTTACATTAAATTTAGGTTTAAATCCAACGTATATGCTAGCAAAAGTTTTTGGAAGTGCCGTTTTTGGAGTTGAAGCCACTACAATTACGGTCGAAGTTAATATTGACAAGGGAATTGGGTATCATTTGGTAGGTCTACCCGACAACGCCATCAAGGAAAGTAGTTACCGGATTGCGGCAGCTCTCAAAAATAACGGCTACAATATGCCAGGCAAGAAAATCACTATCAATATGGCTCCTGCCGATTTGAGAAAAGAAGGTTCGGCTTATGATTTGACACTCGCCATAGGTATTCTCGTGGCTTCCGCCCAAATAAAAGCCGATGAAATTGATAAGTATGTAATTATGGGAGAGCTTTCGCTCGACGGTGGTTTACAACCCATTCGTGGGGCATTGTCCATTGCCATTAAAGCCAAAGAGGAAGGATTCAAAGGTTTTTTTCTTCCAAAGCAAAATGTGAAAGAAGCGGCAATTGTATCAGGATTGGATGTTTATGGGGTGGAAAATTTACAAGAAGTTATCGATTTCTTCGAAGACAAAGGCATTTTAGAGCCTACAACAATTGACACTAGAGCCGAATTTTATAAAACCTTGGACTTTACGGAATTTGATTTTTCTGATGTCAAAGGGAACTAAAATTAAAATATATTATATTGATAATCAGTTATTTATTATTACATTAAAAACATAGTGTCTCAAAAATGTCTTGTTTTAATAATATGTTTTTTTGTATTTATATTAAAACATAACATTATGAAAAATAATATTTCACACATAAAATTTCAATTAGATATCCAAGATTTTCAGGATGATAAAGAAATAATAGAGACAATAAAAAAAATCCTCAAAATGTCTAAAGACAAAGATTTTATTGATGGTCTTTATGAAGGAGACGAAAAAATAAAGGTAAATGTTTCCCCAACAATTTCTTTTATTATTAGTGGGTGTGAATGTTAATCATACAATCTAATTTATGGTAATAAGTTAGATATTTTCTCATATAATTTCTCATATAATCGTGATTTTACATCCCCTTTCTTTGAAAGAAAATAAAAATGTTCTTTTAATAATAGTAATGTTTCGTTTTTGGGAAATATTATTGGGAAAATAATATTAACCACATCTTCGTTATCCAAAAGACATCTAAAAACCTGTGGAGATAAATTTTTTATTTCTTCAAAAGTTTCTTTACTATCTAAATCAAAATTAATTTCCGGTAAATCTGGTAAATCCTTTTTCCATTTTTCTAAAAAGAATATAATCTCCTCTTCCCAAAATCCATCAAATTTTTCTTTTTCAAATAACTCCTGACCATAAACTAAATGAATTTCTGTACTATAAAAACTTTTTAATTTTTCTATCTCACTTAAATAATAGTTTTTATTTTTGGATAAACTAGGGTCAATAAAATAAAAATAACTACATATATTTGAATAATTCTTTGAAATTAAAAAATTTAATTTTTTTTCAAAATTATCAATTTGCCCCCTTTTTTTGGTACTATCGTGGTCATCTCTAATTTTTTGTTCTATAAAAATTGTTCTTCCGTTAAAAGAAAAAAGTTGGTCAAAACTGACCGCATCATTATTGTCTAATCTGTGATTTCTTAAAATAGATTCGTAGTTATAATATTCAAATGATTGTCTGATAAGTACTTCAAACGCATCACCAAATTTAATTTCGTGAGATTGAGTAATATTTTGAATTATTTTTGTGTATGGTTTTGTAGGTCTAAATATACCAACATAACGACTTGGATATTTACTTAATTTTTCTAGTAAATCTGTTTTACTATTTT
>Ga0209443_1000134_pt1 | contig 48118 bp, 57 predicted proteins | sample LauGreBMM110DCMD_2_FD_187571 | JGI IMG/M metagenome (GOLD analysis project Ga0209443, IMG submission 187571) | Freshwater lake microbial communities from Lake Michigan, USA - Su13.BD.MM110.DCMD (SPAdes) (version 2) | ecosystem: Environmental > Aquatic > Freshwater > Lake | place: Lake Michigan... | reverse complement strand
AGTTGCGGTACCTGTTGGTATAGGTGTTGATGTACGGGTAGGTGTTGGAGTTGGAGTAGATGTACTAGTTGGTGTGGGTGTTGGAGTAATGGTTATACCTGAAACATTATCATAACACACATCTCCACATATTGAAAAATTATAGTTGTTCAATCTCATTAAAAAATTGTGTCTAACGTGAACAAAATCTAACGGTTCCTCATAATATTTTATTGATTTCATATTAAAACAACAAACACCATTGTGAATGTTATTCATTAATCCTGTTCCCCCACCCCAAGATTGTATAAACGGTTGAACCCCTCTTTCAGATGGTATAACCTCTTCCCAATTTTCTAATTTGTAAATTGGTCGTCCATTGATGTATATTTTTAATATCCCCAATCTTCTTTGTTGTTCATCCGCCCATTGTTTGGATAATACCTCATTTTCATCCCAAACCGCCAGTTGAGTTGACGTAACCGCAGTATAAACAATATCTTGATATGGGTTAATTCTATAACCTATCATATCATTCCAACCACCATCATTCTCTAAATTACAATCGGTATATCTTTTATAACGGTCAAAAACAATTGTAACATTAAAATCTTTTACGGGGTCTATTGTACATAATTGAGGTGTTTGTCCACTAGCAACGTAAAAACTTTCTTGGTATGTACTAGTTCCACAATAACCAGAATAGTGATGAGCAACCCATTTAATTCTTCTATCTTCAGTAAATTGAAAAGAAAGATTATTATCAGCGTAGTTAGATGTGCTATTTTCACCTCTTACCCCAATATAGTAAAATGTACTACCCGCACTCCAAGGAAGATTATTTCTATTAAAGATAAAATCCAAAGTCCAACCCTTTTCTGTTCTTCTTTTTAATATTGGAGAACAATTGTTGGTTCCTAAACCTTCATTAAATTTAAATGCCCAAGGTTTTGTACCAATTCTTGGCGATTGCGGACAACAAGCTAATGGATTGACAATATTTTTTCTACAATTATAAACGTTTGTTGTAAATCCAGAAATAAGTTGTGATTCAGTATAACCCGTTAAAATGGAGGATGTTATCCCAGTTTGATTATATCCTAAAATTTTAAAATAATGGGTTTCATTATTAATAAGTGTAAATTTAAATATATTATTGTCTAAAATTGTATAAGTAAATCCTGTTCCAAAACGTGATACAAAATTATTATATGGTAATGTCATTGACAATCCAGAATATATGTAAGAACTTAATAAATCACTTACATTATCCTCAATAAGTCGAATTGTTGACTTTACGCAGTCAAAATTATCCAAGTTGGTGTTAATTGTCAGACCCGTATATGTTATGGGGGTGGTTAAATCTAAGACATCTTTGTTATAGTCGTCATCTAATTTGGCCATTTCGTAGTCGTAATACTCCGAACTATCCAACCTAACGTCTAACTTTGTACCATAAAAATTTAAAATATTTTGAGTATTCATACGTTTATAAATATCTTTCATAAGATTTGATATTTATATAAAAAGTGTATTTAGATGAATAATTTTATAAAACAGGTAATTGAAGAGAAATTTGCTTCAAAAGCACAACAAAGATTCTTCTTTGCTAAGGCTAATGAGAAGGATAAACCTAAGAAAGAAAAGAAGAAATGGGGTAAATGGGCTAAAGAATTCTCTGACGATACAGATTACGATAAAATACCAAATAAAGTAGAAAAAACGGAAGTTGAGACAGAAGTTGATGAAATTATTGATGCAAAGGGAAATATCCAAAGAAGTAAAAAAAGTTTAGTTGCTGCCGCTAAAGGAATAACTCAAAACAGAACAAGTGACGAGGTTGTAAAAACTGGTGCGGGTCAAATGGGTTCATATGGTGGTTCTGGATCACAACCATATAGAAGATATTGGGGAGAGTCGGATATGAGTAAAGCTCTTGGATATAAAAAAACTTTAGGACAGGATGCTGATATTGAAGACGCTGAAGAATATTTTGAAAAAGAATTGGGTATGGAAGATGGTGAGGCTGAAGAGAGACTAAACGCTATTGGTTATGACCCTAACCTTCCAGAAGATAAAGTTAGATTAGTTGAAAATCCAAAAAAATTCATTGAAGAATATATTGAATCTTTAATGAGTAAAAAATCTAAAGAAAATGATATTGTAACAAATGATGTTAAAGAAATTAGTCCAATTATTAAAAAACAAATTAAATCGTTAAAAAATACAATGGATAGTCATAATTTATCTATTGAGGATTTAATCAAACATCTTAAAGATAATGAATAAAGAATTAAAAGGTAGAGTTTTTGATGTACCACAAAATATCTTAGATAAGATTAACCACACAATAGTTAGTCTTAATGGAGAACACGCACGTGGTATTGATAGAGCTAAAAAAATTCTTAATGACAAAAAAGTAAAATACGGTCAATTGAAGTCCATAATTCACGACCTTAAAACAATAGATAAAATACAAGATAAATTAAAATACGACTTATGTGGTGGTGATTTAATGGAAAAATGGGCAAACCAACACTTACAAGGTGAAAGAGATTTAGTAAGTAATATTAAAGATGGTAGAAAACGTGCTGACGATATTTCATCAATGACTGGAGAAAGAAGAAATAGTCATTTAAAGAAACATACTAAGAAGGCAGGATGGTTACCACCAACTAATCTTATTAAAAGTAATTCACATAAAAACTCAATATCATCAATCAAATTAACAGGATTGTTTGAGGAAGTTGAAAGAATTAAAAAATTAATGGAATAATATGGCAACACAATTAGAAACACTATCTGAAAAATTTAGAAAAGATTTATTAACCAGAAATTCATATAATGATAATGGTCAATATAGTTCTAATCATAAAAATGCAACGTCTGACGGCGATGAAAAAGGTAAAGGTGAAAACGGTAATAATATAGGTTCATCTATCGATATCCAAAATAGAATAACTAATTTAGGTAGAAATATCTATACCGATAATAATACTTATAACTCTAATAACCCTAACGCATTATCTGATGGTGATGAAAAAGGTAAAGGAGAAAGTGGTAATAATATTGGGTCATCCGTTGATATACAAAATAGAATAGAATTATTAGGTAAAAACCAATACAAAGATAATAACAGTTACAGTATTAATAACCTTAACGCATTATCGAATGGTGATGAAAAAGGTAAGGGAGAGTATAATAACAGTATTGGTTCATCTGTAGATATACAAAATAGAATTGATAACACAGCGAGGAATGTTTACAATAAGGATAATGGTTATTCAAGTGTACACGTGAATGCATTATCTAACGGTGACGATAAGGGAAAAGGTGAAAATTCTAATAATATTGGATCATTAACTGACATTAATGCTAGAATAGAAACCGCAGCAAGAAACAAATACGGATTGACAAAAACATATCCAGATTTTTAATATGGAGTTAAATAAAATATTCTCTAAAATTATAAGAGAACAAGAGGTTCCAAAGGGTAAAAAATCAAATACCTTGGTAAATGCTATTACCAACAGGAATCCTATTACATTTTATTATACAGGCCCAAAAGAACCAAGTAAGGATAGTGTTAAGTCAGGTGTTAGGGTTAGAGCTGAAGCCGTTGCAATGGGGTTAAGTAAGGGTGGTAATGTTATTATTAGAGCGTACGTTCAACCACCATCAGTTTCTAAGAAAGGATACAGTAAAACAAATTGGAGAACATTCCGTATTGACAGAATGAGTAATTTACAAATTCAACAAGAGGAAACTTTTGACGTTACAAGACCAGGTTATAAAGAAGGTGCAGAATCAGATAAAGGACCAATGGTAACAACATACGTTACGTCAAATTGGGATAAAACTCCAGAAGTTAAAAAACTAGAGACTCCACCACCAACAGCGACTCCACAACCCAAACCAACTGTTAAACCATCTAAGGAACCATTACCACAACCTAAGACAGATGAAAAACCGTCTGCAGTACCTCAAGAACAACCTAAAGATTTTTCTGGTGAAATTTTTAACAAATTACAAGGTAATATTAAAGATGTTAATGGAGATAAAGTTGTCACCACTCAAGATTTTGAAGATGCCAGTACTGAGTTATACAAAATGAAAGAGAAAGAGTGGATTGATTCTCAGAAACAAATTGGTAAAAATATTAACGCTGGTGAAGGTACAAGAAGAAGATTTGAAATGTCTTCTAAATCAGAACTATCGAACTTATTATCTAAAAATAATATTAAAGTTTCAGATGAAGTAAATAGTGAAGTTGAGGATGTAACCGATTTACAAGAATCGATAAACAGAATTAAAACTTTAATGTTTAGGGAATTTTCACTATAATTATATAAAATATTTATTATTATGTCAGGTCAAGGAGTAATATCACAAAACGATTTAATGTCAAAATTGGTAAACGCTAAAAAAGTGATGAACAAAGTAGATGGTGGAAATTTTGAAAGGGGTCACATAAACGAAGCATTGTTACTATCTGATCCAGAGGAGGTAATGAAAAATCAAAACCCATCTCCAACACAAAGAATGAATCAAGGTTCCCCATCTATTGATAAAATCAATAATTCAAAACTACCAGATGCAATTAAAAGAGCGATGATTGAAAATCCAATACCTCAAATATCGTTAAATGATACCTTAGATATGGATTTCATTAAAGGAGCCAAAAGATTAATGGAACAGGAGGGAGTTGCAACTAGACCTTCCGCACAACCAAAACAAACTATCGTTAATAACAATATAGATATGAATGCAATTGCGGTTCTTATTGAAAATGTGGTTCGTAAGGTTATGGATGAGAAATTAAATCAAATATTAACCGCATCAACAACCTCATCAATTAATGAAAACCTAGTACTAAAAGTGGGGGATTCAATCTTTAAGGGTAAAATCACGGGCGTAAATAAAGCGAAGTAACGTTTTGTTTTTTCAATTTTTTTGTTTATTATTTAGACATATAATTTAAAGTAAATGTCAAAAATAAGAATCTTAGCTATACCATCAGACCAACACGGTGTTGGTAAATTTAGAATATTAGACCCATACAAATATCTAGCAGAAAATCATTCCGATGACCTTCACGTTGATATCTCATTTAACGTAGAAAATAACGATGACGCGTTTCTAAATTACGATGTAGTTGTTCTACATAGTTTCATCCATCAATTACCTCACGAAGATAACGTAAAGAGAATTAACTGGTTAAAATCAAAAGGGATTAAGGTTGTTGTTGACATTGATGACTTGTGGGCGGTGGATCAAAGACATCCAATGTACCATCAAATTAAAGGACAAAAAATTGCTGAGAAAAAAGTAGAACTTTTAAAATTAGCCGATTACGTAACCACAACAACCCCAATATTTGCTCAAACTATTAAAAATAGACTTGGTGTAAAGAATGTTGAAATATTTCCTAACGCAGTAAATCCAGATGAACCTCAGTTTCAATCTAATCCAACTAAATCGGATAAAGTTCGTTTTGGATGGTTAGGTGGGTCATCTCATCTACACGACATTGAATTAATGTCATCAGGTATTGCGTCTATTCATAGTTCATTTAAAGACAAATCACAATTCGTATTATGTGGTTTTGATTTAAGGGGTACCGTTACAGAAATGACTAAAGAAGGTGAATCCAAACAACGTAATATTTTACCATACGAAACTATCTGGTTTCGTTATGAAAGTATCTTCACTGAAAAATATAAAGCCGTTGATGAGGAATATAGAAACTATTTGTTAAAATTTTCAGATACCCCATATGACGATTCAGATAAACCATACCTTAGAAAATGGACACAAGAAATTAACAAATACGCTAACAATTATAATTCTTTTGATGTATCTTTAGCTCCGTTAGTTGATACTGAATTTAATTCAAATAAATCACAGTTAAAAGTAATTGAAGCGGGATTCCATAAGAAAGCGTTAATTGCAAGTGATGTTAAACCTTATACATTAGATTTAATATCGGCAATTGATAGTGGATCGAGTGAATTCAACAGTAAAGGAAACGCATTAGTAATACCTCCATCTAAGAATCATAAGTTATGGAGTAAATATATGAAGAAACTTATTGATAATCCAAATATGATTGAAGACTTAGGTAATAAACTATATGAGACGGTTAAAGACAAATATTCACTTAAGAATGTTTCAAAAGATAGAGTAGAATTTTTCAAATCAATTATAAACAAATAAATTAAAACAACTATGCATTATTTAGTAACTATCGGTTATGAAACCGAACAAATGGACAGAGAAGGAAACGCTCGAGTTAAAAAGTACAAGTACATTATTGAAGCCGAATCGGTGGAAGAGGCAACAATCGTCGCATCTAAGTACAGATCAGGTGATACTAGATCAAGTGAAAGTATATCAGTATCTAAAATGGCAATCGAATGTGTAATCGATAATAAAAACACACCAGAATACTACAAATAATATTAAACTAAAACACCAACTGAATTATGGAATTCTATAGTAGAGAAATACAAATTATGCGTCAATCACAAAGTAAAATGGCGCTAGAATACATCACATCAGTTGGTGTTTCAATTACTGTTGAAGAATTAACAAGGATAACAGATTTATTTGTTGAGATTTGTTTAAGACCTCAAGATGATGACCTTAAAAAAAGAATTAAGGCATTAGATAAATGGATAATAGAAAAGAAAACCAATTCATAATGGAAAAGGGAGATTTAGAAGATTACATTAGTAAATTAAAGGAATTAGAAAAAGAAATGTCCGATGAGGGCGGAGAGGACCTATCTTTTATTGGTGAATTAGATTCATTACTAAAACAATTAACAACAGACGTACAAGACAATTACGCCGCGGCAGGATTCACTACCGATGTTAAAATTAAAAAATTAAATCCAAACGCAATTATTCCAACTTATTCTAAGTCTGGAGATGCGGGAATGGACTTAACAATAACCGAAGTTATTAAAAACACAACCGAAGACATTTCTTATGGATTTGGTATTGCGTTAGAGATTCCTGTTGGTTTTGTTGGGTTAGTTTTCCCAAGGTCATCAATTCGTAAAACAGACCTATTATTAACGAACTCAGTAGGTGTAATTGATAGTGGTTATAGAGGTGAAATTCAAGCAACATTTAAAAAAACACTAGGAGATTCGTCAGTTATTTATGAAATAGGTGAAAGAGGAGCTCAAATCGTTATTTTACCTTACCCAAAGATTAATTTTGTCAATTCTGACAGTCTTTCCGAAACCGATAGAGGTGAGGGTGGATTTGGTAGTACTGGGAAATAGGTGATATTTATTAATAATAAATTAGAATTTAAAAACAAAATATTTTGGCAGTAAAACCCAGAGCTAGTAAAACTCAACCACCTGTGTTAGTGGAAGAAAGAAAAACATCACATAAAGAAAGAATTAGACAAATAATAAAGAAGCCAAAAGAGAAATTCTTAACCAAAAACCAAGAAATTTATTGGGACATTCTTGGTGAAAATCAAATCACATTGTGTTTTGGACCCGCGGGTGTTGGTAAATCATATATTGCAATGAAAAGGGCAATAGACCTATTATATGATGATTCTAACAAGTATGAGAAGATTATTATAGTCAGACCTGCAGTTGAGGCCGAAGAGAAATTGGGGTCACTACCAGGTGGATTGGAAGAAAAATTAGATCCATACATTTATCCCTCATATTATCTATTAAACAAAATTATAGGTAAAGAATCGAGAGAACGTTTAAAAGATGAGGGTTATATTGAGGTTGCAGCCTTAGCGTATATGAGAGGTTGGAACGTAGATAACACCATACTTGTTTTTGAGGAGGCACAAAACGCAAGTCCATCACAAGTTAAATTATTACTTACTCGTATCGGATTTAGCTCTAAATTTTTCTTATCTGGTGACCTCGAACAATCAGATAAATTTAGAGACAAAACTAAGTCAGGTTTATATGACGCAAAAAAAAGATTACACGATTTAAAAGGTATTGGAATTTTTGAATTTGGTATGGAAGATATAGTTAGGAATCCAATCATCGGAGAAATTTTAAATAGATACGATTAATTGTAAAATATTACAATTTGACTCCATATAATAATGCGAATAGGGTTTACTTATAACCTTATTCGCATTATCTTTTTCCATATGGAAATATACATTAGCATAGATGGAGTTTTAAGAAACCTCATTCAAAAATTTAACTATCACTACAAAGATGCGTTTTTACAATCTGAGTTCGAAAATGAAAATGATTTCGAATATGACATCGTATATCCAATCCAAAACGACAACTTACTTAACTCATACAAATTTCAATCATTGGAAGAGTTTGAGTTTTTCACTTACATAGAATATCCCATTGAAATTTTTGGTCACGCGGGCATCAGTTACCCAACCTCAATCTCAGATTTAAATAAAATTATTTTTGATAATCTACAACATAACATCACAGTGATTGGTGTTGATGAAGTTGGTAAATCAAAACCTGCAACATTATTCTTTCTTTCAAAAAATGGTTTTTTAGGTAATAACATTAAATTCATAAAATCTAATGATATTGAAAATGAATGGGAGAAATGTGATATGTGGGTTACAGATAATAAGAAAATTATTGATTTAAAACCTGAAGGGAAGAGTGTTATTAAATTTCAAACCACTTATAATGAACACTTTACAAATGAAAAAGAAATAACTAAATTAACAGAAATAAAAGAATTATGGTCGAACTCTTTGGAAAATCCTACTACATTGACATTGACGGAATCACTGAAAAATGTAGAACCGGAAATGTAATAAAAGATGATGAAGGCGAAACCTTAGAAATTAACATCTTTAAATATGAAATCATTAAAATGTGTTTAGAAAGAGTTTTAAATGATTTTGAAGATGTTGATGAAGAAATGGGAGTCTTTGGAGGTAATAATGTAAATGTATCATTAAAGATTGCATTTAACACACTAATAAAATACGGAATATTAATTGAAGATGATGAATAAAGAAAACATAGAAAACATAGAAAAACTAGAGTCAGCCTTAGGTAGGTTAGACAAAAACGAAAACGTCGTATATTTTTTAACATACGATACAAAAAATAATCCAAGAGCGGCGGTAAAACATATCTACGATATGGCGTTGACCTTAAACCAAAATGGTTATACTTCTAAAATTTTAGTTGAGGATAACACATATGGAGGTGTGTCTCATTGGTTAGACGGTGAGTATAACGATATACCCGTTGTAGCTATTAAAGACGATAAGGTCGAAATAAAAATTGATGATGTGTTGGTGGTACCTGAATATTATTCAAACGTACTTCAACAACTATCGAGTATTAAATGTGTTAAAATTATGTTGATACAACAGAAAGATTACATATTTGATACATTACCAGTTGGTAGTAAATGGTCGGATTATGGATTTGATAAAGCTATAACCACAACAGAAGCGTCTAAAAAATATATCTTAGAGTTTTTCCCAGAGGCTATTGTACATATTATACCTCCAATTATTGGTGAACATTTTAAACCATCTGAAAAACCATTAAAACCATTTATTAGTATTAGTTGTAGAGATCGAGTTATTCATAGAAGAATAATTTCGGAATTCTATTTAAAATTTCCACAACTTAGGTGGATAACATTTAGGGATATGGTTCAAATATCATATAGTGAATTTGCTGACGCGATAAACGAATGTATGGTTTCTGTTTGGGTTGATGATGAATCAACATTTGGTACATTCCCATTAGAATCAATAAAATGTGGAATACCGGTTATTGGAAAAATTCCTAATGTTGAACCTGATTGGTTAGATGAAAATGGAATGTGGACATATGATTCTAATAAAATTGTTGAAATTTTAGGAACGTATGTTTTAGCTTGGTTAGAGGGAGTAGAATTAAAAGATGAGGTTAAACAAAAAATGGCCGAAACTTTATTACCATACGAAGAGTCAGTCACCAAAAATAATATTTTGTCAATTTTCAATTCATTTAGAAGTAAAAGAGTTGAAACAATACAAAAAGCATTAGATAAATTAAAAGTAGAAGAAAATGTATAAAAAAGATATTACAGTTTTAATTCCCGTTCATAGAATTGACGGAGACTATAAAGAAATGTTAGTAAACGCATTATCATCTGTGGAACCGTTCCATAATGATGTTGTGGTTACCATTGTATGTCCAACATCGGTAAAAAAAGACTTAGGTCAATTATCGGATAAAATCGATATTAATATAGTGGAAAATAAGGGTAAGACAGATTTTTGTTCACAAATAAATCTTGGTTTAGAAAAATGTGATACTACCTGGTTCACAATTTTAGAAATGGATGACGAATTTAAATCTATATGGTTAAAATCCGTAAACGAATACATTAAAGAGTATAATGAGGTTGATGTGTTTTTACCAATAGTAAAAGATGTGAATGTTAATGGTAACTTTTTAAGTTTCACTAACGAATCAACTTGGGCTTACGGTTTTGTTGAGAAACAAGGGTTTTTAGATAACGAAACACTATTGGAATATCAAAATTATCAAACAAGTGGAGGTTTATTTAAAACTAAAGTTGTTAAAGATAATGGAGGATTAAAAGACAACATTAAACTGACATTTAATTACGAATTATTATTAAGATTAACCCACAATGGTGTTAAAGTTATGTCAATTCCAAGAATTGGATATCAACACGTTAATTTTAGAGAAGATTCACTATTTTGGAATTATAAAAACGATGAATCGGTAAAGTTAGAAGAAAACGAAGTTAAATTTTGGTTAGAAACAGCTAAAAAGGAATTTTTCTTTAAAAATAAACGAGATATTAAATATGCGGAAGCTTAATGCCAAGACCAAGAACCCAAAAAATATATTTTGGGGAGGATCAAGAGAAGGCGGTAGTCAATTACTTAGAAAGTACTGATGAAACAGAAAGAAATAAGATATTCAATGAATATTTACGTGAACCCCTAATTATAATGGTCGAATCAATCATTCGACGTTATAAACTTTATAGAAAAGATATGGAATTTGAAGAAATTCATAATGACACTTTGTCTTTTCTTATTACAAAAATTAGTAAATTCGACCATACTAAAAACCATAAGGCATATTCGTATTTCGGTACAATTTGTAAAAACTACCTTATGGGTGCCATTCAAAAAGACACTAAGGAACAAAACCGTAGTGTCTCTTATGATGATATATCCTCATCAATTGAGGATAGACCAGATTTATCCTACACTATAGACGCTTTTCAATTAGATTATAGGGACGTTGTTATTAAATTAACCAACGAATTAGAACAATTTGTTGAAAATGAAGATTTAACCGAAAATGAACGAAAATTAGGTTACGCCCTACTTGAAATTTTCAGTAATTTCGATAAGATATTTCAAGTTGGTGATGGTAATAAATTTAACAAAAACCTTATTCTACTTTCATTAAGAGAGATGACCGCTCTATCAACTAAAGAAATACGTATTTCCCTTAAGAGGTTTAAAAAACTATATAGTGGAATAATGATAGGGTTTTTAGAATAAATCTATTTATAGATATGAGAGAGAGAAAAAATAATATTACGTTGGATGTAGATTCAGCATTATCCTTAATGCAGGAAATCTACAATGATGTTGTTGAAAACAGAAACACCGCGTCTTTGATTATGAAAAAGATGCTTTCTTTTATGAAAGACGCTGAAGATATGAGCGTAATTGGTCCCGTTATAAAGGAACAACAAAAAATCCTTAATGAGTGTACCGAAAAGAAAATATCACTTGTAAAACTACAAAGTGTTATGTTAAAACAATCACAAGGGTCGGGGTCATCACGTGGTGGACCAATGGGTAAATTAGAGTTAACCGATGAAGATAGAGAACTTTTAGATAAATTGGTTAATGATGGTAACGATTCTAAAACTAACAACTATACGGTATAATGAGTAAACTTAAAGATACTAAGGCTAGGTTACAATCAAAACTAGAGGTCATCAAAAAAATAAATGATGACCCTAATAGTTTAGTGGATAGTCTTTCCGATAAACTTCTTAAAGATTTACCATCGACAGAACAACTTTTTGGTAAAAAATTAGACGATTTTTTAAATAAGGCTAAACGTAAAAAGGAAAATAAAAAAGACATCTTTGGTGATTTAATTGAAATTGCTGAGGGATTTTTAAGTTCTGGTAAAAAGGTAGAATCGTCAGATAAGTTGTTGGCGAAGGGTAGACTAAAACAACACGGTTTAACCGCATCTAAAAAAACATTAGAAGCAAGTAAAGAAATTGTTACAAGTAGTGTTAAAAAGGCGTTTTTTGCGGGTGACGGTATTTGTGGGACAAATCTTACATTAAGTGGAATTAATGTGGAAATAAAACCCGAAGAAATAGATTTAATGAATATATTGACTGTTGACCCAACAACTTCAACAGGTCAAATTGTTTATGAACAACTTTCACCAAATAAAGGTAAAGAAAAAGTTAATAGAGAATTATATTCCATTTTTTCTGGTGGGACATATCAATTTGATTCCAATAACAACAATACACTTTTTAAAGCACAATGGAATCAATCGACTCAAGTTTTTAACGTTACCGATTTTAATGGTTTAAATGTTGAGACATTTTTTAATGATTATTATTCCACAATGGAACTTCCCGACATTCAACACATCACCAAAACGGCTATGTTAATGACTATTCAAGGTGATGGTAGTGATAATCCATTGTTTAATAAAGGAATGAATAATGTTAATAGATTATTACAAAAACTATGTGCCATTTGTGGCACCCCAACAAAAAAGGACGAATTAAAAAATCAAAACGCTGTTGATATGTTTAACGAGACAGATGAAGATATCGAATCTTATTTTGATTTTGATGATGTTGAGGGAATTGATTTAGACGACGAAGATTCTAAATTTAGAAAGGTATTGAAGTTTAGAGATTGTGATAATTTTGAGACACCAGTAAATCCATCAACAATTGAAGATTTTGTTTATTTTACTAATAAAAAACCACTAAACGAATTAGTTGATTCCACTTTAGGTAGAACGGCAACTCAAGCATATATAGATTCTGGAAGCAGTATCCCACCCATTAATTTTAATTTAAATTTAATTAATTTATTTATTTTAAATTTACCTAAAGCATTAATATCTAGTTTATTATCACCTAAGATTTTTTTACCAATTGTTATAGTATATAAAGTTGTAAAATCAATTACAAATCAAGCCATTAATGTTAAAATACTAATGAAGATGTTGTCTAAATTGTTTAATACAATTATTAGTCAACTTTTATGGAGATTTTTACAAGAATTTTGGAAATTGGTCAAAATAGATTTAATAGCATTTGTATTAAAAATTGTTAAGAAAATATTGAAAAATAAATTCAAAAGATATCTAACAATTTTAAAGTCGTTAATTGCGTTTTTACTTAAAATACTTGATCAACAAATTGACAACTGTTATGCCTTATTTAGCGCGGTTATTGGTGCTATAACTGCAGCATTGTCTGCAAACATATCATTAAAGGTTCCGGGTATATTGCTAATATTGTCTGACTTGTTACCAGGTTATAGTCAGGATAGAGCGTTTATGAATATAATGGAAAGGGTATCGGCTTCTGGTGTCAAAACGGGGCCAATATTTGGTGAAACAAATAATATCGGTACTTTAGTTAAATCTATAATAGACGGAAACACAGAAGAAATAGATCAGAATTCATTTATAAAAATATCATTAAAAGGTGGGGTATTACCGGGACCATCTGGAGGCGCGGTTATTATTCCTGGTTTAATTTCTGGAGTTGGTAAAATGTTTTAAAATGGATAAAAATAAAATAATAGAAATAACTAATGACGTTCAAAATAAATCAAATAAAGATTTATTTGTTGTATTAGATGAATTAGGTGCTGAATTTGAAAAAACAAAAACTTTAATTATAGACTTAACTAGACATTTAGAAGCTGTTGAGGATTTATATAATAAGGTTAATAAAGAAATAGAAAAAAGAACTAAATCGTAATGAAGATTATTGACATTGGTATTTGTATTGACAACGTTGACCCGAAAGGATTGGGTAGAATTCGTTGTGTACGATATTCAGATTATGTGGGTATAAAGGAGAAAGCGTTAACGTATGAATCTTGGAGTAAGAATGATTTATTTGTTGCCTTACCATTCCTACCTACAAATATTAATTTTATTCCTGAAATTAACCAATCAGTAAAAATTCTTAATTACAACACAGATAAATCTAACACCAATCAAGAATATATTGCGGGTCCATTTACTACTATGTTTGATTTTAATAGTCAAACATTCTCACAACAAATTGACAATACAACATATGGTAATGCAAATAAAGAGAGGGAAAGTATAGTAGATAATAAAGATAACTATATAGATAAAAGATCTGAATCATCTTTTGCGAAGAAATCTGATTACGGTGTTTATGGAAAGTATGGTTCCGATATTATATTCACAGAGAATGGTCTTCAATTAAGAGGGGGAAAGTTATTATCAAAAGGTGCTGCAAGTCCATCTAACAGAAAGAAAATGTTAACTTACCCAATAATGGGTAAAAGACCAGGAGCAACTTTATCATTAAAGAAATTCCCTAAAAAAATGGTTCTAAAGGAAAAAGAAAGAATCAAAGTTGACACTGAAGTAAAAGACATAAAATATATTTTAGAATATCAAATAGACAAATTAACCGACACAACAAAAGTTGAATTTTTTCTATATAAAATATTGAAAACTTTTGGTCAGGTAACTAAAACTAGTTTCTTTAATGAGACTACACCTTTACCGATGAGTGTATTAAAATTAGTCAATACTGACAAAACAGATTCCACACCAACCTTTATAATCGATATAACAACGAGTAATATTAATTTTATTCATAGTGAAATTAATAACATTTTTTATACCATACTAGATAGAGGACTAAAAGGGTTATTAAGAAGTTTTGGAGATTTATTCTCACAACTTTCTAATAATGATTTACCCAAAGAAGGTGAAGATTTTCCATTATTTTTTAGACCATCAGTAAAGTTCATTGAAATGACACCGTTAACGGTAACCGAAGAAACGGACAAGGAGACCATCTTATCAAAGATTAAAATGTTTAATATAGGTCCAAAAAGTGGGTTAATTTGGTCTCAAACTCAATTAACACCACCACTTAAAAAACAAAAAATTAAAACCACACAATTAAAGACAATCAGTGCTTCTCCTGAACAAACATTTGCAGCACTAAAATCTGACAAATTATTTTTACTTTCAACAGACACTAATGAAACAGAGAAGTCGATTAATTTTAATGTATTAGACAAATACGAATATACCCAAGAAGATTATATAAAAAATATTGAACCTAACACATATTCCACAGTTAGGGGTGAGAATCTTCTAAGATTGTTACAACAGTTGATTTTACTCCTTTATAAGCACGAACACAACGTAGTTGGACCTCCAGTTCTGAACTCAGAAGTCGATGAATATATGCAATTACAAGAGTTACTTAAAAGTATTGAAAATGATCTCTTGAACAAATCGATTAGAATCAATTAATTTGATATTTATAAAATAAAAGAGAGATGTCATATTTTCGTTCATATTTTGAAAAAAATAATACAATCATTAAAAACTCCCAGGTTAATACTGCAAAGAACCCAACTACGGAGATTTTTTATGGTTCAGGATTTTCTAAATTCATATTCAAAGTTGATTTTAGTGAATTAAAAAATAAAATCGATTTAGGTGAATACGTCATTAATAGTGACACCAAACACACCTTACATTTAACCAACACTATATTTGGCGATGAAACGTTTTTAGGGGCTAAAAGGGGGTCAGGAAGACAAAGAACCAACTCATTTGATGTTATAGTTTTTAAAATATCTGAATTTTGGGATGAAGGTTTAGGTTTTGACTATGAAGATGGTGGTTACGATTTTACCACAGGTAACGAAACTTTTGATGAAAGACCATCTAATTGGTTTAATAGAACAACATTAAATTCTTGGACTACGGAAGGTGTTTATGCTAATACCCCAACTATAGTTACAACGATGCATTTTGACAATGGAAACGAGGATTTAGATGTAGATATTACTCAATATGTTAACGGAATTTTAGTTAGTGGTAATACAAATCACGGTTTAGGTTTATCTTTTGCGGTACTTTATCAAGACGTAACAGCTGAAATTGACCAATCCGTTGCTTTCTTTACAAAATATACACAAACATTTTTTGAACCGTACGTTGAGACTTATTTTAACGATAGGATTAACGATGACAGATTAAATTTTATTGAAAAAACAATTCAGAATTTATATCTATATGTAACTAAAGGTACTAATTTTTATGATTTAGGAAATATACCTAGAGTCGATATATTAGATAGTAATAATGTCGTCATCAGTGGTTTAAGTAATTTAGTACCTATAAAAGTTAAAAAAGGTGTATATAAGGTTAGCTTTGGTTTAAATGGTGTTCTATGTGATGGTAAACGTTTCTTTTATGATAAGTGGAAATTATTATCTTTAGATGGTATATCCATTGCGGATGCTAGACAAAAATTTATACCAAAACCCTATACGTCACTTTATACTGTTGGTGAAAATCAGACAGAATTAGAAAGATATGCAATACAATACTCTGGTATTAAATTAAATGAGAAAATAATTAAGGGAGAGAAAAGAAAAATTGTAGTTAAGTTCAGGTCTATAAATCAACCGAAAACCGAACTATTTGATGAGGTATACTATAGAATGTTTATTAAGGAAGGTAGAACTAATGTAATAGTTCACGATTGGACTCAATTAGATGTAACAAATGAGAATTCGTTTACATTGTTTACCGAAAACTACATACCAAGAGAATATTGGATAGAATTAAAAGGTAAAACACATACCGAAGAAATATTCTATGATGACTATATAAAATTTGAAATTGTATCAGAAAAGTAATATTTATGAATATGAAAATAAATGAATTAATTAAAAAACACCTAAATAAGGTTGTTAATGAAAACAAATCAACTGAAAATTATATGTTTTTCAGTAACATACAACAAATACACAGACAATGTGAAATGTTGATGAAAATGAATCCTCAAGAATTAGATCAAATTATTCAAAATGGTCACGATTGGGCTGATGATCACGTATCTGAAGCTAAGAACAATATGGACCAAGTTTTTGATTTCTTTATGAATGAAACTAAAAGTAAAGATAAACAAGATGTTACTGCTGATATGGATCAGTTTAGTATGAATGAAGAAGGACAACTTGACGAAAAATGTTGGGATGGATATAAACGAATTGGTTCTAAGATGAAGAACGGTAAAAAAGTTCCAAATTGTGTACCTGTAAGTGAAGCAAAAAGTCCTAAACAACAAGCGGCAATCGCTATCAATATGAAGAAAAAAGGTGTCGAACCTAAAAATGAATCATATGGTGAAATAGACGAGAGTAAGAACTGTCCAACCGACCCCGCAAAATGGTCAGCATCTAAAGCGGCGGCTAAAGCTAAATTTGATGTGTATCCATCCGCTTACGCCAATGGTTGGGCGGCTAAGAATTATAAAGCAAAGGGTGGTGGATGGAAAAAATGTAAATAGATGAACTTACAAGAGAACATACAAAGGATTAAACAAATGATGATTTCTGAGGAGATGGTACAATCCGATGCTTGGAAATCTATAAAGAAAACATTGGATGTTCTTAAAAATAAGAAAAAAGTTTTACTATTAAGTTGTTCTAATAGACATAATTGGGACAAAAATGATATCGATATTCCTAAGTCTAAAATGATTGCAATGTACCTCAATGAAGAATTGGGTGACAAATCAAAATTAATGGACGTATCAGAACTAAACATAGTTCCTTGTGAAGGTAATGTGTCAAGAAAAGATGGTAATAGTTGTGGTTTGTTAAAAGCAAAACTCAAGGATAAAGATAAAAATCCAACTGGTCATCATAGATGTTGGGCTAGTATAAACAACCCCAAAGATGAACTTTGGAAAATAAGTAAAGAACTATTTGAGTCCGATGCTGTGATATTTTTAAGTTCCGTTAGATGGGGACAAACTAATATGTTTTATCAAAATCTAATAGAACGTCTAACTTGGATAGAAAATAGACACACAGCGTTAGGTGAATCTAATTTAGTTAAAGACATTGAAACAGGATTTATATGTACGGGACAAAATTTTAATGGTGTAAATGTTAACGATTTACAGAAGAAAGTTCACGAATTTTATGGTTTTAAAATAAATGATGATTTATATTGGAATTGGCAATATTCTAAAAATGTAAACGACGAATCATTAAAATCATATAGAGATTCACATAAAAAATTTATAAAAGACACTAAATTATAGTATGAAAATTATTATAACCGAAAATCAAAAAAATACAATTATGAATAATAGTAATTGGGAGGAAGTAAGTGGTAAATTAATTAAAACATATTATTTTAAAGACTATAAGGAGGTTATGTCATTTGTGAATGAGGTTATGAAGATTGCTAACAAACAGAATCATCACCCCGATATGACAGTTCATTACGATAATGTGAAGTTATCCATTACGGATCACGATAAAGGTAAGGTATCTGACAAGTGTCATAAATTTGTTAATGAGGTAGATAAAATTAAATAATATGAATATCATTGTTTCAAAAGAAGATAAAGAATATATCAATGAATGTCTTAAGTCTGGTGAGGTTTTAAAAGAAGACCTAAGAAGATGGTTTAAAGAAAAATGGGTTGATGTAAGTAAGAAAGTAGATGGTAAACATCCACCTTGTGGTCGAAAAGACGCAGATGGAAAATCCTATCCAAAATGTAGACCTTCTAAAAAGGTATCTAATGAAACTCCAAAAATTGCTTCATCTTATGATAAAAAGGAAAAGAAGGAGATGACATCACAAAAAAGAAGAGCAGAAAAGAAAGACCCAAAAGTTGGTAAAGGAAACAAACCAACTATGACCAAGTTTGATGAAGAAAGTAGTGTTGACGAAAGAAGTAGAAGTTTCGCATTTACAAGAAAAAAAAGGTTGTTTAGTCGACCAGAAAGAATGTCAAATCCTCTTAGATATAGAGAGGTGGATAGATTATCTGAAAGTGTGGAAAAAAGAACAATTATTCAAATATCCGAAGAACAATTTGAAAGATTATTTGAATACAATGAAGAAACTCCAGTTTTAATATATGAAGATGAATATGGTTCCATTGAAAAAACAAATTTTGAATCTGAGGGATTTTTATTAAATGAAGCGGAATACCAAGGACGTAAGGTTCAATTAGGTAAAATAATGCAAGGTGACATCAAGAAGTTTAAAGTATACGTTAAGAACGATAAAGGTAAAGTTGTTAAGGTAAACTTTGGATTTGGTGGTAAATCTGCTAAAGGTAAAAGAATGGTTATCAAAAAGAATAACCCCGCAAGACGCAAATCATTCAGAGCACGTATGAATTGTGATAATCCTGGTCCACGTTGGAAACCAAGATATTGGGCTTGTAGAACTTGGTAATTAGTAGTAGATTACATCAACATCACATTCACCCAATAACTCAAGACTTTTCTTTTGGGATTCATCCCACTTATCTTTATTCTTAGTTGTACAAACCTGTTTACAATAAACGGTTTTAATCCCACTATTAACAATACCCCTTGCACAGTCCATACACGGTAATCCCGATGTAAGGTATATTGTAGAGTTTTTTAATGACACACCAATACGAGCGGCGTTATAAATCGCGTTACGTTCTGCGTGTTCCATCCAGAAGTATTTTTCTGGTCTCTCCTGACGTTCTGGTAAAGAATCGTCCAATCCCCTCGGAAATGAATTATAACCCGTAGAAAGGACCTCTTTGTCCTCCCCAACGATAACTGCACCTATCTGTGTTGATTGGTCCTTAGATTTCTGTTTAACCTGTTCCGCAATGTTTAAAAAATATTCAGTCCACTCCATATTAAATTAGTTTTTGTTTTGCCCAATAATATAACAACCCGGTTGCATATCTATGTAAATTTTTGGCCTCTTTCTTTAATATTAGGTTCCCAATTTGCACTAAATGTGATTTATTTGTCAAATCTATTCCAATAATGTATCCCCCATCAGATTTATCGTAAGTTGTCTCTTTCATTGGTGGAAAATACTTTCCCTCATCGTCGAGTTTCAACGTCCTAATCATTTCTGTCTTATTCATTTTACATTCTATACTTCTAGAATATATTAATTTCTCTAAGACATCTAACCTTAATTTACTGTAATCAACCTCTGACATACCACAAATATATGAATTTTTTTGGAATATACGAATAATAAAAAAACCCCCACATTTCTGAGGGGGTCTTTAGTATGATAAATCCTAAGATTATCTTAATGTATCCAAACTGAATGTAACGATACCTTGTACATCAATTACACCAAAGTAACGGTTGTTTACCATTTTCTTTGCGTAACGTGTCATAATACCCTTTATAGGGGTCATATTGAACGGATTGTACATAGTAGGAGTTAATTGTAATGGAACGTACGGTGCGTAGATGTAACCAGCGTCTAACAATGATTTACCTTTGTGTCCAATCAAGATTTTTCCTGCTGGGAAGTAAGGGTCACGGTATACTTGGTAACGACCTGCTAATGTACCTACTTTTTCAATACCCATATTGTATTGATCTTGCTCTGGATGAGCGTTAGATACGTGGAAGTACTCTAAATCATCAAATACTGCAGAAACTTCTGAAGAAACAACGATCCAGTTAGCACCACCTCTTAAAGTAGTTTTGTGAATTTGAGCTGAAACTTGGTTGATCTTAGTGATCAAAGTTTGGTTCCAATCTTTTTGAGTGTAACCTTGTAATGTTGCACCAGATGCACCACCGTATTTCCACTCATTGTAATCCCATTTAGCTTTCCAAGCTGCACCTTTACGTAAATCACGTAAGATTTCACGGTCAACCTCAGCTGCGATTTGCTCAGATAACAATGCAGTTAACTCAGCTTCAGCGTCGATGTTGTGGAATGCACTAACGTCTTGAGCCAATTCTGGAGACCAGCTAGCTCTTAATTTTCTTTCAGTTACAGAAACTGTTACAGAAGAAAGATCGAAAGATACCTCACCAATTTGATCTTCAAATTCTAAAGATGCATATTGACGATAAGTTGCTACGAAGTCAGCACCTACCACAGTAACCGCACCTGCTGGTGTGAATTTAGCGAATCCTGTAGTTGCAGAATATGTTTCCAAATCTACATTTAAGAAGATTGTACCATTTTCATCACAGATGTCTTGATATCCAGCACCGTTAGCAGAATCAAATCTTTTTGCACCGTATTCAACAATACCTTTACCGTATTTTTGAGTAACTACTGTAAATGGTAATGAAGCTCCAGATCTAACTTTAGCAGATGAAATCTGTAAAGACGCTAAGAACTCTTCTGTATCCATTTCGTTACCGTCTGGACCAGCTAATTTACCTTGGCCTGGTTTAGAGAAACCTGTTAACTTAACAATCACACTTGATGATGGAGTTGAACCTGAAGCCAATGTTACTGCAGAACTTTCAACACCAGTTGCGAAAGTAACAATAGATGTACCAGTTAAAGATACTGAAGTGATTGCTCCTTTAGAGTAATCAAACAATCCTTGATCTGCGTCATCTCCACCTTCGTAGAATCTGTCGTATAAGTTATTTCCTGTGTAACCAGTAGAAGCACTTGCTCCACCAGCACCACCAGGGATACCGTATGGAGAATAATGAGCTCCTGAATTTCTTTCCTGAATTTTAGGAACGAAGAAGAATAATTTACCAATTGGTAAGTTCATAGCTTGTACAGACACGATGTCGTTAGCTAATAATTTAGAGAATACACGACGGATAATTGGGAAAACTACAGTCTCGAAAGAACCAGACGCATCAGCTACTGCTGCTTCGTTGATTAAGTGTGACGCTTGGTTTTCATACAATTGCGCGATGTTATCTTTTTGGTGACCTTCTAGACCTTCTAAGAATCCTAGTTCGTCCCATTTTTTGATGGTATCTTCTTTGATAACTCTAAGGTGTTTTAACCCGATGTTACCAACCATACCGCTTTCTAATAATGCTCCCATTTTAATATTGGTTTTAATTTTTTATTTATTATTTTATTTTACTCATTAAATCTTTCATTCTTCTAAATTGTGGATTCTCATAAGCTTTCGCCTCAGATAATACCTCTTGAGAAGATGAAGATGATGGAGTGTTAGAGATTTTCTCAACTACTGATTCAGTTACTGTCATTTTAGTACCTAATTCAGATTTTATTGTACTGAACAAGTTTTTAGCTTCGTTCATAGTTGAAATTGAATCAAATCTCTTTAATATGTTCAATTTCTCTTGTTTTGTGGTAGAATGTTCTGTGAACAAACGAGTAGCGTAAGCTAAGTTTGCGTTAAACACTGCAACTTCGTTAAGTTTTTCTTTGAAAAGAATTAAAGCCTTTTTGTACTCAGAATTTTGTTTCTTAAGTGTTTCAACTTCTTCGTTCATTTCTTTACGACCTGCTTGGTATTTTGTTTTTTGAGCTGGTCCTCTAACTCCTGTTCCAAATGTTCTTGCAGCTTCTGTAGCTTCAACTTCTTTACCATCTCCCTCAGATTCTTCTTCAGAAACCTCAGTCTCTTCTTCTTCATCTTCGTCTAACTCAATTTCGTAGATAGTTTCTTCACCTAATTCTGGCGTTTCTTCAGAGTCATCTCCGAATTCGTCAGCTACAGGTGATTCATTTTCTCCACCATCAAGTTTGATGATATACTCGTCATCACCCAAGTCAAGATTAAGGTCATTACCGTCTTTCTTAACAACAATACCATCTTCTGGTTTCATTGCTTTGAAAACTTTTAAAACTTCATCATCTGAAGCTCCGGTCATATCCATTACATCTTCATCATCTGTGTCTACGTCATCAAAAGATGGCATTTCAACTTCTTCTTCATCATCAGACATTTCGTCTTCAGAATCCATAGATTCAATGTCCTTACTTGGATCATCATTATCAAGGTCATCAACATTTTCAGAATCGTCTTCACCTTCTTCATCGTCGGCTACTGGTTGTTCTGACATATCATTTGTTTCCTTTTCAATAGGTTCAGTAGAATCATCTCCAAATTCAGGAGTTTTTTCTTCTTTATCCTCTTCTTCCGATTCTTTAAGCAAATCATTTAGTTCTTGTTTCATTGTTGAAGCAAGTATACCCTTTGCATTTTGCTTTACTGCTTCTTCAAGTGTTTGAACTTGAAGTAACGCTTGTTCTAAAATGGATTTCTCGGTCATTTTTTTTGTTTTATTACTTTATAAATATTACGGTTTTATGGAAAATTCTCTTTTCTAGTATTAGAAACCTTAAAAAATTGATTATTTAGATAAAAATTTATCTAAACCCCCCATTAATTTTTTCATTCGGTCATCAAGTATCGGATTTTCCTGTACCGATTCTTGATAGTGTTCTCTGTCTGATAAGTCTGCAAATACATAAGCCCCTGGAGTAGATGGTGACGATACTAAATCAAAACAAACTAATTCAAAATCTTCCTGAACTACATTTTGACCTTTTACGTTCTTTAATGACCCCACTCCACGAGAAGATATACCAAGAGTTGCTCCGTTCATAATTAACATTGCAGCTTGATCTCCTTTAGTAGATACAATACCCATCTTTCTCCAACCTGGAGAAGTGAATAATTTTATTTTACCCATTAACATTTTTCCTTCCCACCAAGTCTCAAGAATAGAGTGTGAAACTCTATCTAAATCAATAAGTGATGAGGATGGGTGGTTTAATTCGTTAAGGGCACCACCTTTTTTAATAAGTTGTTGATATTTTTGTTCTTCTCTCTTAAGAATGACTTCGGGATAGATTCTCCCGTTTTTGTTTGGGGTATCGTATTTTTGTAAAACGGCATAAAGGATAAGGTCTTGTGAAAAGTCCATATCCTTCATCTCCGATATAATTTTTTTGTTGTCTTCGGGGGAAACGTGTCCAGCATCGTATTCGATTAATATTCCTCTCCCCGTTTCATTCGGACCTAATATCTTCATTTATAGTTTCTATTAATACTATAAATACAACGATATATAAGTTATTTCTTGTTTTTGTAGAAGTTAAAGAGATTTTTATTGTATAACCTATCGTCAATGATAGATTTTATAATCTCTTTAATGGATAATTTAACGTGTTTAGACTTAACATCAAAGAAATTATCAACATATAATGTAACCTCAAGGTTCATAAATGACCTTTTATTTAATTTTATACCCTTTGTTCTAATATCTAAATCTACAATAGATTGAGGTTTGAAATTTTCATTTTTTAAATTATAAATTATTTCTTTAATTCCCCTTCTAGTTTTATTAATCAGATAATCAAAATCATCGGTATCGTTATTTGGTTCTACCCAAGCATTTAGTTTTAAGTAAATTGTTTTTAAGTTTTTAAAGTCTACGGTTCCGTACCCTATTTTTACTTCATTGTATTCTCCAAGGGAGATATACTTTCCTGTTTTCATTTATATTTTCATATTATTTTTATTTATGGTGTTAAAAAAATATAAACTAAAATATTTGAAATACCAAAAAACATTTAGTATATTTGGGATATAATTATAGATATGTTATATATTAAAGTAGACAGTAATAGGGGAATTGAGGGAGCTCTAAAGCTGTATAAAAATAAGGTTCGTAATACCAAACAAATTCAAGAGTTAAGAGAAAGACAAGAATTTGTTAAACCCTCCGTTGTGAAAAGAACTCAACGTCTAAAGGCAACGTACATACAACAAATTAAAAATGGTCTTGATTAAACAAGACCATTTTTTAACTGTGTAAGTCGATAATAATTGTATTTGGATAAATCCATATCTTGAACCTCATCCTTTACTTTACTTAATTTAGTAGTTAAGTCATTGTCGTTAGATTCACTCAAAAGTGAACTAACTTTATTAAGAATAGATTCTTTTAGTTCTGTAGTTTTAGAAACTAAATCTTCATTTGAAATTGAAAGAATAGTTTTTAATTCTGTTTGTTGATTTTGGTCTAGATTATTAGTGTATAATACGTTAAAGTTATTTGCTAAAACAGCGTTTAATAGATTCTCATTTGAGGTATACGTATCTAATCCTGATTCTTTAATTTCTTTCTTTTTAGTTAAATGTTCTACTAATTTTTTCTTTGCCACTACCTTCTTGTCGATATTTTTTAAACTATCTTCTTCCAATAGTTCATCAATTGAGTCATATAATTCATTCTCATCAATCTGAGTACTGTAAACAGACATATTAATCACTTCACAGAAATCCTTAACTTTGGTTGCCTTTTGTTTTAATATGTTTCCAACTTCCTCAACATATAACCTTGCAGTTTCTTTATCATCAAAGTATTTGTTTTCGATTTCTTCGTAAAACATATACATTTCTTTAAAGTCTTTATTTTTCTTAACTACTTTAATTAAGTTCTTGGTGTTATTTTTAAGTTCTCCTTGCTCGTAAGCCTCGGTTATCTTTTTCAATAACTTGGATTTAATCTTCCCGAAATTGTTCATTTTTAATCGTTTAAAATGTCTTTTATTTTTGTCTCTATCTCATAAATATTACGTTTCGCCTTATCCATATCAAATAAGTCATTAATTGATAATTTTTCGTCACCTAACATCCCTAATATTTTTGATTTCTTAGATTTAGATTCACTAAGTGGAGCTTCTCCTCCCGTATCAGCCGGTGGTGGAGCACCTCCACCCATATCCATTCCACCTCCCGCAGGAGCTTCTCCAGCTGCCCCCGCAGCTTCAGCTGCTTTTCTTTCCTCTTCTGGAATACCGTATTTAGCATCAACCTCATCAAATACACCCGAACGTTTAATAACGTTTTGTGTGTTTGTTAATTCAAATCCCATTGCACGTTCAAGACGTTGTTGTTGTAAATCTAAAATAACTTCAGAATCACTGAACCCAAGAATATTCTTTTTAGCCCAAGTATGTGAAACAGGTAGAATACCAACTTGTGATTGGTCTGAAGTTGCGTCTTTATAAAGAGTAACTTTTTCTTTCCATTGTTCTATGCGTAATAAATCAGATTGTGCCGATGGGTTCGTTAGGGATAATGTAAAATTATTTAATTCATCTTCTAAACCCATAAGGTATAAATGAACTAAAGCAATTTTATTTAATTCCTGAATTAATGATTTTTGAATTCTATTAATCGTTCTAGCAAAACGAATATCCATTAATGCTAAAGTTTTACCCTCACCAACAACTTCCTCAAATCCTAAGAACGCTTTTGGAATACGTAATGCTGCCAATAATTTCTTTTGAATATATTCAATATCTGCAATTTCACCTAAATTTTGAGCTCCAGGTAACGTTTCAATTGGACTTGTTTGTCCTGGGTCACGTACAGGGATGAAATAATCTTGGTCTACCGCCATTTGATTATATCTCATATCAACATTACCATTACGTGGATCAGCAATTGCGTCTCTTTTAAACTTACTTGCCACACGTTGTACATATGCTTCAATATCTTTATCGTCCATATTACCAACGAATACTTTGAATACACGTCTTTCAGGTGCTCTTGATGTTCTATAAATTAACATCGCATCTTCAGCAAGTAAAAGTTGTTTCCAAATTCTTCTGATTTTATCTAACATAGATGTACCGTATGGTAATTTTCTATCGTCACCTAATAATCTAAAGTGTGCAACCTCCCAAGCTTGAAATTCCATCTCCTTGTTTTTCCAAGTAAAACGTAATTCTCTAGTTGGTGATTTAGCGTCTGACATTTGTCCAGGATTCTTAGAAGATGAACCTTCTATTCTTTCTATTTCAATGTTTGGTAATTGTTGTACTCCAATAATACCCTTTTCTGGATCAATTTTTAAGTATACAAAATCATCACCGTACTTACATAAACCTCTAGTCCACATTTGTAAGTTGGTGTTTATGTCTAATTTGTTAACGAACAAATCGTGTAATATTGTTTTAACTCTATCTGATTCTGAAAATATTGTTAATATTTCACCCTTTTCGGATAGTGTTGTGGATTCTTCCGCGTAGATATCTAATGCTGCTGAAATTTCTGGAGTAAACTCCATAGATTCGTAATCGTAATATGCTGCTAATCTATTTGGTTCATAATAAACCGATTGGTTATATAGAGATTGGTCTAATTTAGCCCACTTATCGGCAACGTATTGACTTTGTTGAGCTTGCAACATAGCTTTTTCGTACTCTTCTCTATTATCCGTCTTTAGTATTTGGTCTTTAGAGAAATTAAATGAAGGTGTTTGATTTTTCTTTACCTGATTAGGGTAACCAAACATTCTTGTTAATTTCTGAAAGACTGTGTTATTATTCTCTGCCATCGTATATAAATAGTTTTCTTTATAATATAAACCTTTTTATTTAATTAGGAAACATTATTTACTTTTTCCAAATAACCAAGAGAACTCACGATACATTTCTTTTGGTACGTTATGTGGATTATCCTTATGAAAAAAACTTGGGTCAGTCGCCATAGCCCCGATTGGATCTAATGATGTACCATATGAATAATGTGATTTATTCACATCATATGTTCTTTCTGACATAGTCCAAGACTCCAACATAGCTTTATTGGCGTTTTCTGTCTTTTCAAGTTGATTGAAACAAATATCGGCCGAATAAAGAGCCATCGATAAACTCATAATAGAGTCATCGTGTGATCCTTTCATATGGTCTGGTCTTCCATTCATATAAACAAACGTATTAAGTTCATTTAATAACCTATTTGACCTAACTAAAAATCCCTTTCTTAATGCCTCCTCAAATGCTGCAACAATTTGAGTTCTTTTATTATTAAAGTTTAACCCAGGAATTTTATCTAATGCCTTCTTATTATATTCCCAAATATTCTGAGTATTAATCCCATCAATATAAAGGTTCTTATAATTTAATTCTTGTAATTTTCTTGATGTTGCAACCCCCATACCTCCTGTAATATCAATTACAATAAAGGCGTTACCATATAATATCCCCCATTTATAAGCTACTGAGGCTAAATCATCGGGTGGTATTTTACCAATATATTCTGCAACCTGTTCTCTATCGTCAAAATCAATAATATTAATTGATGAAAAATCCTCACTATCACCTCTACTAACGTCAACCCCCATAATATATCTGTGACCATTAATTGGTTCCTTCCATTGCCAAAACGTCCCTTGCATATATTTTTCAATTGGAACCCTAATCATATTCTTTGCGATATTTTCTTGCATATCACTAGGAATAACACCATCTCCAGAACCTAAAAAATCACATTCTAACTCTTGAGCGATTTTACGTCTATCATATTTAAATTTCTTAGACATACCCTCAAACCAAGACGAAAATGGTTTATACCCTTGTTCAACTAGCTCTTGATATTTTTCAATATCGAAGTCATTAACAACAACCTCATCATCGTTATATTGTTCCCTATTCAACATATAATGACATATGTCACTACATTTAACCCACCTTAAGTCTTTGGTGTATCTCGGGTCTTTAAACCACCTTAAATCGGTTATATGGAAGTCATTAATACCTCTTAATGCTTGGTCGTAAACACCATAGTAAATTTGATCATATCCATTTGGAGTGGAGATAAGAATAATCTTACCACCCGTAGATAGGGATGCCATAGATGCTGCCCAAAAATCATCTCCCGCTTCGATATATGCCGCCTCATCAAAAACAAGTACGGTTGGTGTGAAACCACGAAGTGCATCTGCGGATGTTGCAACCGCCTTAACCTCTGATCCATTATTTAATCTAAATCTACTTTCGGAGTTTTTATCTGGTGAAAACCCAACATTTAACCAGTCGGGCCATTGGTCAATGAAATGTCTAACTTTATTTGCCATTTCAATTGCTGTGTCACGTTTATTCGCAATGATAAGAATTCTTTCGGGGTTCTCAGGTTTTGCTAGTTGTAGTTTTTTTGATAACCAAGCGGCAGTTACGGTTGTTACCCCCGCTTGTCTATATTTTTTAGTAATATTTTCATTATAGTCTTCATAGTCCTGAATCAATTGTATTTGGTCAGGAAATAAGTCCATAGGTACATACTTCTTTTGAGTGTTATCATACGTTTGTAGATACGTTCTCAACGCATAAGGAGTGTCCTTTATAATTTTTGCATATTCTAATAATTGTTCTGCTCTACTATTCATATATATAAATACAAAAAAAGGTGGTAAAACTTACCACCTTCGTATTATCTTGTTCGAATTGGACTGTCGTCTTCGTCGTCTTCGTCCTCCTCATCTGGATTTATACTACCACCGATACCAATTGAATTAAGCCAACCATTAATATCCCCCTGTTCGGTTTCGTCAGTTACATAATCTAAATCATTTCTAAATCTTGATACCGATTCTTCGTAATCTTGATCTCTAAACATTTGATTTATACCTTCCATTAATTCATTCATCAATTGTTTACCTCTATTTGTACCACCTAACACTTCTTTCATAAAAACTAAAAACTTCTTAGCTGGTAATTTAAAAATTTCAAGTAATAAATAATTTTGTAATTCTACTTTATTTTCATCAATTAGAATGTCTTCAGGGAATTGATTTCTAATTCTATCCCAAATTGCGGGTCCTAATCTTAAATCCCACATTTCCTTTTCTAAAGTATCTTCACTATTTTCAACGTCTTCAAAACCATCTTCTGGTTTACCTTGTAAGGCAAATAATTCTAAGGTACCTTTAATAAGCTCGTGAACCAATACAGGGAAATTAATACCTCTAGCAATTACTTTACCTGGACCACCTTCTTCTTCTGGACCTTCAGCACTTTCTTTACCCGCTGAGGAACCACCTAAACCTTTTATGGTATCATCACTTAATTGCCAATAATTTAAATCATTGATTGACATTAATGTACCATATAAGTTTAAAATGTTTTGATTTCCCGTAATTTGTTGTAATCTTTCGGGTAGTAATTGAAACATATAATGACCTTTTTTAGATGCTCCTTGAATGATTGAATTAATCATTCTTCTTTTTGCTTTCTCTAAATCTAAATTTTGTAGTTCGTTATAAATTTCCACTTCTGCCTCAATGTTCACCTCTTCGTTTGTTTCTTCGTCGCCCTCATCTCTGTTAAAATCACTCATATCGATTTCACCCATACCTACTATTTTCGCATCATATTCAATCGCACCTTCTGGTACTCCCATTTCTTTCATCACTAACTCAATTGCTAATTGTTCTAATTCAGTTCTATGATTACTTTCAGCTTGAATGATTGTGTTATGTGCAGATATAAGTGTTTGTTGTAATTGCATCACTCCACTCATACCCCTTTGTACTGGTGCATTATCCCCAAGATATCTTCTTAAATTTGAAACTACTTGCCTATATCTTTCAGAAGCTAAAATTTCTTGGAAATTGGTATTCGGTTCTTGACCTGTAGAAGGAAATGGAACTTTTTTTAGTGGTGTTTCCCCTTGAGATAATTTATCCTGTATACCTTGATCAGGTCTATCAGGTGTGTCAAAATTCATTGCCATTTCTTTGATATTATTTTCAATCAAAGATAATAATCTTTTTTTACTTAACTCCATTTTTAACTTCTTTTTCTTTTAACGCTTTTGGTTTAGATTTTTCACCTGGTTTAGGTGAATAAGGAGTTCTTGGTTTTGTAATTGGACTTTCTTTGGGTTTAGTTGGTGCGGGTTTTGTCATTGGTTCGGCATCAATGGTCTCAGTACTTGAGATAACATCGTAACTCATAAATTCAGGAATACCATTGTGTCCTTTTTTAACTTTTGAACCTACTTCTATTTCTTCTAATTTGTATTGAATCATTTCCATAATTTCGTTTTTTGATGTAAAACTATGAAAATTTTTGTTAGTAACCTCAGAAACCCACTCTTTAATATTGGATTTTTTACATTTACACTCTGACTTTGTACAATCACATTTGTTGCACTTTTCACATTTACACTCTGACTTTGTACATCCACAGTCATTGCATTTTTTATTCTCACTAACTTTTTTCTTCTGCCCTTTTAATATTTTAAAATCTTGACCGTCAATTTTACCATTATGGTTCTTGTCTAATTTCTTTTGATTACCCTTTAATTCTTCCTTCACTTCCTCTTCGTATGTCTCAATAGATTTGTTTTGTTTCTTCGCGTCAGTAATTTTTTGATTGGCTAACGGGTCTTTTTTTGAAATCATAATATCAGCTTCACCTAATATTCTACTCGCAAATGTTGCAAGTTGTTTGTCACTAAAATTAACTAGTGTTTTTTCTGAGAACCCTTCTTTCATTAAGGATTCAACGATTTCATTTCTTTTCATAATTCTTTGAATTTTAACTCTTCTTTTAATAATTGATAATCTCTTTGTTTTAGTTTTTTAGAAACAGATTCCAAAGATTCTCCAAACTTAAATGTTAGTCTGTCGAACTCAGATTCAAAATCAAATTTCTCCCAAGCCAACGCAACTACACTATCTACAGCATCAATAACTCCGAAATAATCGGAGTCTTGAACTAATTCTAATTTTAAATCTGTATTTTTTAATAATCCAACCAAATCAACATATTCCATTTCAGGTGATTTAGATCCAGATGTTGCTGATGCCGGTATAACAAACCATTCCTCTATGTCAATTTCAGTTGATGAACTAAAGATAAATTCGTACTGTTTTTGACCTTTATAATCCGAACCAATCTCATTGACATATATAAGATTCATTTATTTGAAATATTTGCTTAGAGTTTCTCCAACACTTTGATTAATTTCATTTTTGATTTTATCCATATCGATTTCTTGAATGTCATCAGATTCTTCGTCTATATCTGCATATTTTGATAAATCAATTTCACCAGTTTCAACAGGTGTATTAATAAAGGTTTCTAAGGCATCCATTGGTTCGTCATCACCAGTTAAAGCCGCCATTGATAATTCCTCCTCTATTTCTTCGTCATCCATTTCAGGTTCTTCAGCAGGTACTTCTTCGTCATCCATTTCAGGTTCTTCAGCAGGTACCTCTTCGTCACCAAAATCTTCATCTCTTTCGAATTTTTTTGCTATTTCTTCAATATCTTCTTCTTCAAGTTTATCTAAATCAACCGCAGATATAATCATATTAAGAACGTACTTAATATCGTCACTTTCCATTTTTGATTTTTGGTCTCTTAATTCTTGACCAAGTTTACCTGAAAATTTTTGTACTTCAGCCATATAGTCAGAAGGTTTTCCTTCTGCACTTGGCTCATCACCCATATCTTCTCCACCCATATCGTCCATTGAAGGAGCTTCAGTATCTGTAGATTCCATATCAGGTGCTTCCATATCAGGTGCTTCCATATCAGGTGCTTCCATATCAGGCGCCGATGTATCTGTAGATGGTTCAGCAGCTGGTGCTGGCACATCCATAGCCGGTTCGGCAGCTGGAAGTTCTTCTTGAGGTTTGTTTTGTTTTAAAACATATTTTGTTGCCTCTTGTAGTTCTTCTTGACCCTTAACCATTTCAAGTCTTTTTAACGCCTCAGCATACGAAGAAAATTTGTTTTTATTCTTCATAAACATACCACCGATATAATCAAGTGATGATTCGTTTAATCCTCTTTTAACATAGTATCCGTCTTTTTCTCTAACGATACCATATACCCCACCACCATTCTTAGCTTCTGAAACTAATTCTGTTGATTTTGTTTGAGGTTTATTGTTTGTGTTCTTATAGTAAGTTAACTCAAGGATTCTTTTTAATTTGTCATCCCCGTTTAATTTCTCACTTCCAAGTGGTTTTATTTCTGCCATTTTGATATTAATTAAGATATACTTATTCTTATCCTATAAATACATAGATATATAGAAAAAAATAAGGTTCTTTATTGTGTTATGGACAATTTATTATCTGTTATGTCCGTTTTTAGTTTTAATAACTTATTGATGTACCCATTTCTTCTAAGTAATTTAAAGGTTAGATTTTCGTAAGAATACTCTCCTCCCGCCTCTAAACCACTTTGTCTGAATTGTTTTAATTTTTTTCTTAACGACTCAATCTTAGGTAAAACCTCTCTATTAAGGCCTAAATCAATCAATTGGTCTATTTTCTTAGCAAAGTCTTCACCCTTTTCCAATATTTTTCTATCGTCAATGTTAGGTGTCTCCTTTTTTGGTTCAATTTCCCACTTATTGTGTAAAATAGAATAAACACCCGAAGAAATGTGCGGTTCCTCCACATCTTGAACATAAACTTCCACATCAAAACCTTTAATTTTGATATCGTGTTTCTCATTCCAAACGTTCTTTTTAGCATCGAAAAATTCTTTAATGATTGTCTGTAGAATGGGAGAACCGTTGTCACCATCTATTTCACCCATATCTATTAATACGTGTAAATCGACATCAGAAAATTCTGACCAATTGTAATTTGATAAAGAACCAGTTAATACTACATCGTGAATAAAGAATTCAACACCAAAAGATTCAACAAACTCATCAGCAATCTCAAGTAAGCGTTTTCTAACACCTTCCTTCATTTTGAAACCGTCTTTAGATTCATCAAAAATTTCATTTGATAAAGCATCTTTAGTTTCAAAAGATTTTACAATTCTTTCGTCATCCTTAGTGTACTCAACTAGTTCTTCAAATAAACTCATTTTACTTTGGTAAATTTGTGTGTTTTGGATATCTCCTGATTAAAATACTTCCCTTGGGATTCGGCCATTCTAAATTTAGTGAACTTAGCCCAAGGAATCTTTTCGTATTCATAAATAGATCCATTATTAAAAGTTACCGATAATTTCTCTTCTTCAGTGAAATATGTGGCGCTCTGTAAGTTTGATGATTTAATTGTAACTTCAATCAAGTTACCATTAATTGATTCTGATATAATACCCATAGTTTTATGTTTTTATAAGAATATACTAAATAAATATCAAATAAAAAACCCCTCGTTTGTGAGGGGTCTATATATTTTCAATAATTTCTTGATTATTTCATACATTCTTGTAAATCAGCATCTTGTTGATTTTGTTCAGCATCCATTGCTCTTACCATTGATTTTGTTAATGAATTGAAAACTTCTTCCCCATATCTCTCTTGAATGTTGTTCTCTTGACGTAAATCTTTGAATTTACCCCCAACTAAGAAACCTAAAACGTTAGCTAATAATACTCTTCTGTATGATTTAGCCGAGGCTTCACTTTTTTCCATACCACCTTTTACTAATTTGATGTATGAATTAATATCTACAACGGTTTTCATATCGTTGTTTGAATCTATGTTAATTTGTTTTTCTGATTTTGGTTTGTCACTAGATTCATATGAACTTAGATATTTCTTAATTGCCATATGTCTAACAGTACCGTCTTTTTTAACAAACGCAACACTTACAATTTTGTTAGATTCGATTGCTGCTCTTAAATCAGATAAATCTTCTGATGTTTGGAAATCTTGATGAGATAACGCCATTTCGTTTGCATCAATCATCTCTTGTATCATTTTAGTTAATTCAGATTCGGTCAATCTTAATATTCTTCCCATAATATTCTATATTTCTATATAAATATTGGTAAATAGTAAAAAACCCCAATTATAGGGGGTTATTAATTAAATGACATTTAGACATTCGTTAGACATTTTTTAGACATCTTGTCTTATGTTTGTTTTTTAGTATTATTTATGTTATATTTGTACAAAATAAAACTTAATAAGATGGCAGTAGATTTTTATGAAGACGGACCACAAACTAACCCTAGGAAAGTTCGAAAAGGTTCAGAAACACCGATTTTAGATAATTTCTCAAGAGATTTAACCAAGAATGCGGAAGAAGGTAAGATTGACCCAGTTATTGGTCGAGATAAGGAGGTTAAACGAATTGCTCAGATTCTGTCTCGTAAGAAAAAGAATAATGCGGTTATTGTAGGAGATGCTGGTGTGGGTAAAACTGCTTTAGTTGAAAAATTAGCATTAATGATTTATAAGGGTGAGTGTCCCACTAATCTTTTAGATAAAAGGATAGTTTCTCTTGATTTAACGTCACTTGTTGCTGGTACAAAATATCGTGGACAATTTGAAGAAAGAATTAAGGCGATTTTAAACGAGTTACAACAAGTAACTAACGTTGTAGTTTTTATTGATGAATTACATACAATGGTTGGAGCGGGGAACGCTAGTGGTGCTATGGATGCCGCTAACATACTAAAACCAGCACTTGCGAGAGGTGAGATTCAATGTATTGGAGCCACCACTTTTGATGAATACAAAAAACACTTAGAAAAGGATTCGGCACTTGTAAGGAGGTTTCAAAAAATAATTCTAAAGGAACCAAATCAAACTGAAACAATTGAGATATTAAAAAATCTTAAATCGTCATACGAAACATATCATAAGGTACAATACGAAGATAATGTTGTTGAAACAATCGTTAAACTTTCAAATAGGTATATTACAGATAGGCAATTTCCAGATAAGGCAATTGATGTATTAGATGAATTGGGTTCGGAAAAAAGAGTAAGTAGTAGGATACCAGAGTCAATTGAGAAGTTAAAAAAATCCGTTGATGAAATTAAAGAAAAAAAGATTCAAGTGGTTAAGAGTCAAAATTACGAGCAAGCGGCAAAATTAAGAGATGAGGAAAGAAAGTTAATTAATAAACTTGAAGATGAGAAACAAAAATGGTCGGATAGTTTAAAAGAAAATAAAACACCAATTACTGTTGATGATGTTTATAATATTATAACAGAAATGACGGGTGTACCAATTACTAAATTAGATGCTAAAGAAACTGAGAAACTTTTAAAAATGGAATCTCTTTTATCTGCTAAGGTAATTGGTCAAGATGACGCAATCGCAACCATCTCCAAGTCAATCAGAAGAAACCGTGTGGGTATTAAAGAAGCAAATAAACCAATTGGTTCGTTTATTTTTATAGGTTCAACGGGTGTTGGTAAAACATTCTTAGCTAAATCAATTGCTGAGTTATTGTTTGGTGACCCCGAAAAAATCATTCGAGTTGATATGAGTGAATTTATGGATAAACACAATGTATCTAAATTAATAGGTTCTCCTCCAGGTTATGTTGGGTATGATGAAGGGGGTCAATTAACTGAGAAAGTTAAAAATAACCCATTCTCTGTTATTCTATTTGATGAAATTGAGAAGGCTCACAAAGATATATTCAATATTTTATTACAAATTTTAGACGAGGGACATTTAACCGATTCATTTGGTAGAAAAGTAAATTTTACCAACACAATCGTTATTATGACTTCTAACGTTGGAGCAAAACGTGTTTCTGATTTTGGAGGTGGTGTTGGATTTACCACGGGGTCAAGCGAACAACAAAAATCTGAGGTTAAAAAATCAATTATACAAAAAGCGTTGAAACAACAATTCAACCCAGAATTTTTGAATAGAATTGATGATATTATTTTATTTAACTCACTTAACGAAGAAACTCTTAAAAAGATTATTCAAATCGAGGTTGGTAAGTTAAACAATAGATTAACCGATAAAGGTTATAAAATTACTTTTGATAAATCCGTAGTTGATAGAATTTACGAATTAAACACTCAAGAAGAATATGGTGCAAGACCTTTAAAACGTATCATTCAAAATTTATGTGAAGATTTTCTAAGTGAAGAAATATTACGAGGAAATATTAAAGAAAATGAGAACATTACATTAAAGTATAAAGCCGAAAAACTAACGATTGTAAAAAAATTATTGTAAATAGTTGACTTTTTATATAAAGTATATATATTTATATTCTTAGAGGTTCTCTTTGTCGATTACCTTTTCGTTTTTTTTCATAAGTAAGTGGGGTTGAACCTACCGAAAGACCTTAAAACCCCGACACATCGTTGGGGTTTTTTATTGTTAAATTTGGTATAATCATTATTTCTTCGTATATTTACACTTATGAAGAAATATATATTCGTTTTCGCACTTTCTGCTATTGTAGCATTAACTGCGTGTGGTACAGGGTCCACCACAACTGAACAAACAGACTCGGTGGCGGTTAATGTTGATTCATCTGCGGTTAACGCAATTGATTCTACTGTAGTTGAAACTCCTACTACCCCTTCTAAAGTAGAAGAGGTTAAGTAACCAAATATGGGTTGGGAGATATTTTTCCCAACCCATTTCTATTTATTAATAAAGTATCAATATGGAGGACAAAGAATATACTGGTGACTTAATATTATTAAGAGGATTACCTGGAAGTGGGAAATCATCGTTAGGTGAAATCATTCTACACTGTCCGGGATCTAACACCCCCGATGTACTATCTGCGGATAATTTCTTTATGGACGATAAAGGAAATTACAATTTTGACGCAACTAAATTAAAACAAGCACATAACGATTGTCAACAAAAATGTGCCGAAAGAATGAAATTAGAAATTTCTAGAATTGTTATTGCAAACACTTTCACAGAAAAATGGGAAATGGATCCCTATTATGAAATGGCAGAAAGATACAAGTATAGAATACACACTGTTATCGTTGAAAATAGACACGAAAGTAAAAATATTCACGGTGTCCCAGACGAAAAATTAGGACAAATGGAAAATAGATTTGAAATTAAACTATAAAATGAGTCAATTTATTAGTTCGTTTACTAATACCGTTTACCCAAACCAAAAAAGAAACAAACCTTTAATAAAGAGTTGTGTTAGAAAAATTAGAAAAATATTACGAAGATGGTTTGTTAATAAAACAAACCCACCCAACTAAAGATTTAACTATTTGGAATTATTCCCAAAAAGTTCAATATGAAAAGTTATGGGATGACATTACCTTACAATGTCGTGGTTTAGTTACCAACTCAAAAGGTCAAATAGTAGCAAGACCATTTAAAAAATTCTTTAATCTAGAAGAAATGGATTCACCACCTAGTGGTGAATTTAAAGTTTATGAGAAAATGGATGGGTCATTAGGTATACTTTTTTATTATGAAGAAGAATTAACTGATGAAAGAAGATATAACATATGGTTTAATAACAATTATGAAACAGGTATGGAAAGATTTTTTGATCCAAACAATTTACCTGATTTTGATAACTCATACTATGAACCAACACCAAAAATAAAAGGTGAATGGATTTTTGCATCGAGAGGATCATTTACATCTGAACAAGCAATTAAAGGTGCCGAAATTTTAAAAAAATATAATATAAATTCTTTACATCCTGGGTACACATATCTATTTGAAATAATTTACCCAGAAAATAGAATAGTTGTTAATTACGGTTCTGAAGAAAAATTAATATTACTTGGTATTGTCCATACTATGATTGATGATTTTGAAATGCCATTAGAACATAGTGATGGACTAATTCGCGGGTGTGAGTTTGAACTTGTTAAATCATATAATTTAGGTGATGAGATTGAATCACTAAAAAATAATATATCAAATGATAATGAAGGATATGTGTTAAGATTTAACACTAAACCAATTACTCGAATAAAAATAAAAGGTGAAGAGTATGTTAGATTACATAAAATAATTACAAACATATCAAACAGGGATATATGGGAATATCTAAAAGATAATAAACCATTTGATGAATTACTAGAGAAAGTTCCAGATGAATTTAATGAGTGGGTAAAAACCACCGTTCGAGATTTAAGATATGGATGTTTTCAATTGAGGGAGAGGGCAGGAAAACTTCACGATGGATTCCGTTATGGAAAATATGGTGATGTAGACCCCGAACCATCTAAAAAAGAATTCGCCGAATTTGCAATGAAACAAGAAGAAATTTTAAGGCCGATATTATTTTCAATGTGGGATAAAAATAATTCCAAAGTAGACGAAATAATCTGGAAATCTGTTAAACCAAAATATTCAAAACCATTTAAGAATGAACAATAAAATTAACATATATCTAGACGACGTAAGGACCCCATTAGAGGATGGTTGGATAGTTGCTAGAGATTACTATCAGTTTATATCTTTAATTGAAACACACGGGTTAGATAACGTTGGGAGGATATCTTTAGATCACGACTTAGGTGAGAGTGCAATGATTGAATATTATAATAACGTAAAAGATAATTACAAACTTAATTATGATAATATTGATGAAAAAACTGGATATGATTGTTGTAAATTTCTAGTTAATTATAGTTTAGATACTAACATTCCCTTACCACCCATTTACGTTCACTCGGCAAACCCAGTTGGAAGTCATAATATGATGGGTTATATTAACAATTATTTAAAAAATTGTAAACTATCTCAAAGTTGTGGTAGGAACGAAATACCTCACAAAATTGAGGAGGTTTTTATGTTAAGTCCTGAGGCACGAGAGGCAAGGTGGAAAAGAATTAAAAATTAAGTAAAATTAATTTTGCCATTAAAAAATTTTACTTAATTTTACCAAATAAACTTACTAAACTAACCCATATGCTAACTAAATCCAAAAAAAGTTCAAATGCGTTTAAAGAATTATCTTTTGAGGGGAAATATAATGATTTCACAGATTTTTATGACGAAAACAAAACTGAAATTTACAAATCAATTATTGAATTATTTGGTGAATTTAAGAACGGTAGAAAAAAAAGTCTAAACCTACAAATATCCGCAAAAATTAGGGGTCTTGATTGGGATACGGAATTTACCTTTAAAAGAGACGAGACCATTATCCTTACAAGGGATGTAATGCCTTATTTTGAAAATATGGAAGATTATGAAACTTGTTCAGAAATAGTTTTATTAAAAAAAGACTTGACTTTTTAATTAACATTGGTTATGTTATGATTAATAGATTATCGTAAGATACATTTATTTATTTTGTCCCAAAAATCCCCGGTTTCTACTGGGGATTTTGCTTTTAGTACATATTAAAGTATTACTCTCGACCCAACCAAGAAGTTGTGTAACAATTGTGAACCTGAATCTGTATTAAAACTTGCCTTGTAATTAAAACTAAAACCAAAACGTTTTGAAATTTTATAATCAAAACTACTACCAACTAAAAATCCAATAGTTCTATTAATGTTAGTTGTACCTATAGATGGTTGGTAACTTATCGGTGATGACATTACAAAAACTTGCGGAGACAATGTTAATTTTTTACTATATTGAAATGGTTTAGTCCAAAAACCAACTAAAGATGTTGAAATACTAACATCTCGTTTACCTTCTAAATTTTCAGTTAACAAACCAATTCCACCAACATTAACCCCATATGTTCCAATTTTTGGGTCTGGTTTTATAAACGTATACGTTGTTAGAGTCATCCAAGTACCTTTCAAATATGCAATCGATGCACCATATGAGTGAATTGCATTTAATTTACCATTACTAAAATCCATTTTAGTGTAACTTGATGAAACAACATATTGATCTAATGTTGACCACACAATACCACTAACACCAAATGATTTATCTCCCGCCATAGATGTTTTACTTACGCCCATAGATAACATTATACTATATCTTCCATCTATAGATTGTGCACTTGTTAAATCAGAAGCTAGAAGCATTGGATTTATGTTTTGTTGTTTCTTTTTCTCTTCTTTCTTTTCATCAGATTTCTTCTCTTCCGTCTTTTCTTCTTTAGATTCGGATTTAGATTCTTCTTTCTTTTCTTCACTTTTACTCTCTGATTTTGATTCACTTTTTGATTCTGAACCACTCTCAGATTTTGATTCTGTTTTAGCCTCTGTTTTAGATTCAGATGACCCTCCACTCGATGATGATGAACCACTACTTGATGATGAACTACTACTTGAAGGTGTTGACGATGTGGTGCTTGGTGGTGTTGACGCAGAACCTGCAGCTGCGGAACTCGCACTACTACTTGCTGCGGATGATGCTGATGAACTTGCGGCAGATGATGCAGATGAACTTGCAGCAGAACTTGCGGCGGCACTTGCCGCTGATGATGCTGCAGCGGAAGCGGCAGAACTTGCTGCAGCGGCGGCCGCGGCGGCTGCAGCTTGGGTAACCGCTTGTTGTACGGTTTGAGTTACTACGGGATTGTTAATAGGACAAGTTATCGCCTCATAAGAAGATTTGACTGACAATAACCAAATTTGAGCAACTCCAGCATTAACTTCTGCTTGTGTAAATGTTTTAATTTGATTATAAAAACTTATAACCGCCTGTCCATTAATATATGTGGTAGTTGCAAATTTTACTTCTCCACTACATTTATCGATAAAAGTTTGAGTAACGACAGACTGACCATTTACGTTTTGAAATGATAGTAGGAATAAAAAGAATAAAAATAGGATATAACATTTTTTCATTTTTTTTCTTTTAGGTAAACTCTACCTAGTTCTTATTTATTTTATGAATATTTGTTTTTTAATCATTCTATCTAATATTCTAGCACAAGCAATATCTAAAGCTTTTTTAGTTGCAATTGATATTGTTGATTGATTGAACTTCATTTCATCTAAGGTTGCATCCGATAATAAAGTTAACTCTCTTGTTGTTTTAGCTTCACCCAATCCAGACGCTCCAAATACCACACCAGTCTCAGCATTTGTAAATCTAACCTGTAAACCAATACGAGTAACCATTAAATTTTTGACACCGTTTTGTATGTTAATTGTTTCATCTTCAGATACTGAATAGTCATAACATTCAATAGTTACAAAATATTCTGCTAAATTAATTTTACCTCTACCATCTAATTTATTTTCGGAAATTCCAGACTGAGACGCTTGGAATTGTTTAACCATTCTATTTTTAATTTCTGTCTTATCTTCTGTAAATTTGAATCTATTCAAGTTTTCAAGATATTCCATAGAAATGTTTGCAACACCTAAACCAACACGTTTTTCTTTAAGTTCTGGATACATCTCATACATTTCGTCTGAAATACCTGCCTTTAATATTTGAATAGGTATTTGTGGACCATCATAATCTAAAAATTTAGATATATCTATAGCAGTCTCAAAAGATGCTTTATATTGTTCTGTTTGGGTTTTACCAATGGTTTGAGCAGTTGATACCATTGAAATCAACGTCAACCCAAATACAAATAATATTTTTTTCATAATTTTTTATCTTATTTATAAATACAAAAAGGGGAGTAAAACTCCCCCTTTTTTAACCTTCATTTTCAACTTCTTCAATTTCTTCGTCTGGTTTGTTGTGTTTGTTATTTATGTACTTATCAACCGACGCAATACCAAAGGCCCCTAGTGTTATCACTAAGAATCCGTTGAATATAAATTCGTTGATTACTAATGGTTTTCCAAAATATCCCGTAATAAGGTCAACCGCTAAAGCGATAACCATACAGATAAATGATGAAAATCCCACAACCGACTTTTCGTTAATTGTGTTGCTGTCGTTAAATAATTCTTTTAAAAATCTCATAATTTGTGTTTTTTGTGTTTTTTGTGTTTATTATCCTTCTATGTGTATTTCGGCGATTTCGTCTTTAACCTTACCACATTTTAAGCATTCTTCAATTCCGTCTCCATCCAAGTCACTCCAAACGTGTTCACATTGTCTATGTGCAAAATACACGTCAATTTTACCATCACCATCAAAATCAATACCATCCATTGTGCCATCACCATCTTCATCCACTTCAATACCTATTCTTGGTTGGGTAGTTGGTACTTGTTCAAATGTATCATTTACTCTTTCAATTTTTGAGTTTTCAATGGCAGTTTGAAATGATTCAGGTATGATTGGTGTGTTGTTTGGTGGAGTTACGGGTAAATCGGAGGTATCACTTAATGTCGTACCATCCTCTTCGTCCATCTTTTGAACTAACATTTTATCTTTATCGGTATCACTAAACCAATAGTCAATGATTTTACCATAACTACCAATAAATGCTCCTAATAATAATAATAGAAGTTCTTTCCATTCTCCTTCGATTGCCGATTTACTTAATATAGCGAAGAACATTCCTCCTATTATAAATATAAACCCACCCAATACTAATGCTGTGATGTACCATCTTCTAGCCATCATTTTACTTAATAAATCTTTAAATCCACTTGATTGTTCCATATTATATTACCATTTTGGGGATTCTTCTTTAAACTCATCACCTTCTTTTTTCTTAGGTTTTTCAACAGGTTGTGCAGGTTTACCATCAGCACCTTTATTGATAATGATAGTTTTATTACCTCCAGCGGCTTGTTGTTGAGTTTGGTTAGTTGTGATGTTAATTACTGGTGCGGCTTGTACTGGAGCTGGTTCTGCTTTATCCCCTCCACCTAAAAGTGAAGCTGCCCATACACCACCTGCGGTTACTATAGTACCCACAGCGCCAATAAGTGTTTTCTTTAAGCCACTCATTGTTCCCTCTTGTTCTTGTTCTTCTGCCATTTTTTTATATTTAATTTTTAGTTTATTTTATTGAAATCTGTAATTCCTAATAAATTGTTATTAGAATCATAAAGACCAACTCTATATGCTGATGGAGGTAGTGCCGATGTATATACTTTTAACATATTATCACCCGATTTAACCTCTACCTGTTCTTTAGACACCACTCTATTTGATATATCTGTAATTTTAATGGTTACAGTACCTGCGGATACAAGTTTAACGTTCATTGATACCTCTGAAGTCACAAATGGGGTTTCTAACTTAATACCCGATAAAGAGCTAATAGATAACTCTGGGGACACTTGTTTTACTTCGGGTAAAAAATCATCCTTAGTACATCCACCAAGAATAATTAACCCCATTGATACAATTAATATTTTTTTCATTTTGTCCTTTTTTACTTTTTTAATACTATTATTGTTTTTTTTAATTCATTTTTTGTTACATCCTCTATTGATAAATATAAATATTGGGATTGTATTGAATTTGTATAAATCTTCTTTATATTTTTACCAATTTGTCCGTTAAATCTTTCTCGACTAATCACCTGCCCACTTTCTTTATCCTTCATAGTTAAAGTGTAAACCCCCGGAGACGGTAAGTCAAAGTAAATTGACTGACCATTTATTACACTACTTTCGGATACGTCGAATATATTTTCTTTGATATCAATCTCTGGTATGGGTAACTCAGGTTTGGTACAACCTATTAATAAAATCAACGATATATATAATAATTTTTTCATTAAAATTGAAAGTTTGTTCCTATCATAAACATTATTGGGTTACTCTTTTTATATCCAACTGATTCGCTTGATTTGTCAAAAGTTGTGTTATATCTAATATTAGTGTTCAATATAAATCTTTTAGTTATTTTCCAATCAAACGATGTTCCATAATATAAATCTAAATTAAAATCATTTAAGTATCCTATATCTGATGATGTACCATCTTTGAATACTTTGTAGACATCACCCATTGCAAATATTTGTGGTGATATGTTTACTCTCTTTGTCTTCAATGTATATGTGTACATTACCATACCCCTATAACTCAATTCACTTGATGATGGCATTGTTGGATATATTAAATCTTTAAAATCACCATTTTCATCTACCGTATATTTTCCTTCCCACTCACCCTGATAAGTTCCCCAAAATGATTTTGATGCAATTAGACTATAACCAAATGTTCCCCATTTTTTAGTCCTGAATACATCAATGAATGATAGTGTAATATCTTTTTGGAAATCAAAATCGGTTGAATAGAATGATTGTAATGTTGTAGTTCTTGTATCCGTATTTCTACTAAAACCATATCCCACTCCATAATAATTCCATACAGGATTTATTGATGCCGCAAATGTGTGTCCCCATTGACCATTCATAGATGATTTATTGTAACCTAAATTAAGAGTAGTTGATATTTGTTTTCCAATTATACCAACTGATAAGTTTGATGATGAAAGAACATCTTTTGAAAAATTAACATAGGATTGTAATATACCCACATCGTTCCAATCATCACTTTCTCCAAATAACTCTTTTGGTGATAATTGTAATGTATCGGGCGTTTGTGCGTTTGTAACAAATGTTGTCGAAATTAGTGACAGAAGTATTATTAGTTTTTTCATTAAAAGTTAAATTTATTTCCTATTGAAATGTTATTCATCAATCCAAATTTAGGGTTAGTATTTATGTTTCCTCTATATGCCAATAATAAAATAAATTTCTTTGAAATCTTATATCCAAATGAAGTTCCAACCAATGCGTTAAATGTCGGGTCTACTTTTTGATTACCTAATCCCAAATCCCAATACATATGTGAATAACTTAACAATACATCGGGTGTAATTGTAAATCTACCAGCACTATATGTTCTATTAGCGAATACCATTACCGATGGTGCACCTGTCCACATTGGAGGTAATGAATCTTTTATTTGACTGAACGTATTTGATGCGTTTATACCAAATCCCTTGTTCCATTTTCCTTTGTATAGTTTTACATAGGTTAGGGTTGTGGTTCTACTATTTCCGATTTGAGTGAATGAAAGAAACATATTATTATTTCCCTTGCCCACATATCCAGATACCCCATATTGTGAACCATCTGTTGTAAGGAATCCATTACCTCCATAAGAGTAAACACCATTAAGTGATGTTCTACCGCCACCCAATGAAATGGCTTGTAACCATCCACCTACATAAGTTGGTTTTTGTAAGAATACAAAATCAGATGATGTTAAGAATGCGTTTGTTTTAACTACTGAACCCCTTTGACCAGGAGGTGGGGGTGGTGGAGGTGGTTGTAAATTGTTTACCTGCATTTGCATTTCTCTATTCTTTGCATCTTGTGAGAATACACATAGTGGAAATAATAATAATATTAATAATAGTTTTTTCATTTATATAATAAATCTAATATTTTACTTTTGAATTCTCTGTAAAAAACTGATTCGATGCTCCACCGCATAAGTTCGTCTTTTCTTATCCTATATCTATATCCGTCAAATATAAATTTTTCAGTCTCAATATCATCTATTAGATAAGCCACTTCCATATCTACTTCTTCTTCTTCTCTTCTAAATTGATTATACCAATTACTAGGAACTTGAATAAAACACTTAACATTTACAATTTTATATTTACCTGTGTGAGAGATAAAATTCTTCATCTCATTATAGTCAAATGATACATTCATAATTTTTAATTTATTTTTATTTTTAATTGTTTACCATCTTTATTAACCGCATCTGTTGTTGATATTGAAGTCAATCCCAATATTCCATTCAATTCAATTTTTGGTACAAAAGTTATTTTATATTCTGTTGTTTTATCTAATAAAGTTGACCCATCAGTTATTAATGAACCTAATGTAATATAAGTACCCCTATCAGTTCCAAAATTGGTTGGGTTACCCTTTGTGGTAAATTCAACTTTATCGAATTTTAATGCGGTGTTATCATAATTTAATTGAAATTGAGTACCAACCACTTCTTGTTGTAATGGATCTAATGATAATGTAACTATAACTTTATTACCGATAATTTCACCCATAATTAAAGCGTTTACCTCATTAGAAACTGAATTAGTTTTTACACTCATACTTCTAACCGAATTAGTTGTAACACCACTTACACTTTGTTGTGCAGAATGAGATAGATTCACATCGCCTACCCAAGTTACATTCACATTGTAGGTATTGTTGAGTGCCCCCGTATTTAAACTGAATGGGAATAAAGATCTTGTTGCAATGAATTGTGTTTTCCAATTTGATTTTGTTATCGCATCATAATCTGACTTACTATGTAGTTTCATCAAATATGTCAATGCTGGATATTGTGTAAGTGGTTGTACCCCTGTTAAATATTGTAATAATTTATACGTATCCGCCTCGTTAAAAAGACGATTACCATCCACATCCGCGTTCATAAATTGAATTCCAGATGTAAATTCATTTCCACTTTCATTTCCAAACAATCCACCATTGGCTAATTCCTTAAATGCTAAATAAACATCCGTTACGGTTACAATACTACTGTATAACGTGTTTAATTCGGTTTGCGAGTTTGCAATTATATCAATTCCGTGTTGTTTATAACTTTGAATTGGTGAGAAAGTAAATTCAGCTTGCAATCCATAAAATCCATTACCTGATCTTATGTTTGATGCGAATGATGAACCACTAAAATTGAATTGAGTTTGAGTATAAACATAAACTTCTGTCCAACCATTTGGGTCATACGAATTAAATGTTACAGGTCCATTCCATAAATCAAATAATTGTAAATTACTAATGGTGGATGGGTCTGATAAAATCCCACTTACTTCTCTACTATCTATTCCAATTCTATATCTTTGATTTGTCACATCGTAATTATATATCACACACCATTCTATTTGTCCTGAGGTTGTTGATGCTTTAGTACCACCACCACTTACCTTTGCAGTATCTAAATCATTTGTAATATCAACTTTACCCAATCCACTTATCGCTCTCGATGTGTTAGTTGTTGTATTCCACAGATTATTTACGTATGTGTTTGCTTTTGTTGAAAATTTAGTTTCATCTACATTACTTCCAAAATCAAAATTAAATTTAGCGGCCAAAACTTCACCATTCGAATGAGATACACTATTGGTATAAAATTCAGTAAACGTGGCATTGTCAGGATTAGACCAAGTTCCATATTCAATTACATATGGGTTAGACCAATTGTTTGGTAAATCATTCCATTGGGGACCACCCCATTTGGTTACAGGATAATCTTCATTACCTGAATTATTTGGTTCACCACCTGCCCAGTTATTATATTGTCCCACCACATTTCCCGCAGTTTGTCCGTTTTGTGTTTTTATTATAGTTCCTTTTTCAGGTCCCGCATCGATTATCCATATACCTTCGGTTATTTCATCTGTTAATGCAAACCATATATTACTTTGAGGAATATTTGAGTATATAAACGCATCTTCATCGGCTGAAGTGATTGTTACCAAATATCCTGTTTGTCCTTTAAATGTTGTTAGTAATGATGCCGCTCTAGCTGCAGTATAATATGCCCCAGTTGTTATTGGTTTATAAAAGTGTCCATTTACACCATTGTAATAATATCCCGTTGGGTTGACCGTTGCCGCTACTGATAGTACAATATTACCATTTACTGAACCTGTGTTTATTTTTAGGGATGTCAATGCAGTATTAATACTTGCCATTGTTCCTGTAACCACTAAACGAGTTTTATTACCACTTAAAGTAAATCCACTTGCTGCGGTTAATCCTGTTG
>Ga0209443_1000133_pt1 | contig 48273 bp, 56 predicted proteins | sample LauGreBMM110DCMD_2_FD_187571 | JGI IMG/M metagenome (GOLD analysis project Ga0209443, IMG submission 187571) | Freshwater lake microbial communities from Lake Michigan, USA - Su13.BD.MM110.DCMD (SPAdes) (version 2) | ecosystem: Environmental > Aquatic > Freshwater > Lake | place: Lake Michigan... | reverse complement strand
GGGGATTAAAACCTGACCATTTGGGTGACAATATGCAAAAGCTTCCATATCCCGGAAGATAAATTATATATTTACAACAATATAAATATATAATATTAAATAATTCATATATATATATATATATATATATGCGTGGTATAAAAATAGCTTCAAAAAAAAACAAAACAAAAAGAAGTAAAAGAACAATTAAAAAAAAAATTAAAACATTAAGAAAATACAATAAAAAAAATTTAACTGGAGGAGAAACACATGCAGAAAGAGAAGCAAGAGAAGCAAGAGAAGCAAGATTAAAGAGAAGAAGAGATCAATCTGAAAACGCAGAACAACCTGAAAACGCAGAAACACTGGAACAAATGCAAAAACGTTTAAGAGCAGAAAAAAGAGAAAAAAGAGAAAGAGAAGAAGAAAGAGAAGAAGAAAGAGAAGAAAGAGAAAGAGAAGAAGTTTTAAAAACCCTACCAGTAATACCACTTCGTGAAAGAGCTATTATTCCAATAATAGATGTTGATCCTAATACGATAAAAGGTACAAGAGGATATACAGGTCATACACAAGTTCCTACTGAAAAAATAAACACTTTTGTAGAAAGTGAAATACATGAGAGACCTCAAGTAGTAAACTTTGCAGTTGGGACTTATAATCATGCTATTTTGGTTGATGTACAGGATGAAAGAATAATGATATCGGATTGGAATGGTGATGAGCTTATAACATTAAGAAATCAAGACGACAATCGTAATTATCGTGAACTTATAGCAGCACTAGAACATAAATATCCAGGAAAACGTGTAATATTTTATCCTGTAGATCCTTTTTTTAAAAAAAAAGCATTTAAACTTCATAAATTGAAGAATGATGCAGGTGGTTGTTCTGAATATTTATTTTTTTGGTTAGGTTTATATTATAGAACAGGATATTATGAAAATCCATTTTTATCGATGTAAATAATATACATTTAGAGAGATATGTATGTATATTATAATGGATAAAGAATATATGCAAAAAGCATGTGACTTAGCAAGTCTATCTATCACACGTAAATGTGGACCCTTTGGTGCAATTATAGTGAAAAACGACACAGGTGAGATTATCGGTAGAGGTCACAATATGGTGACTTTACTAAAAGACCCAACTTTGCATGCCGAAATGGTTGCCATAAAAGATGCTTGTCATAATATAGATGACTTTAAGTTGGAAGGATGCACCTTGTATACAAGTTGCGAGCCATGTCCAATGTGTCTGAGTGCTGCTTATTGGGCTCATATTCCAACGATTTATTATGGTAATACAAAGATAGACGCTAAAAATATAGGATTTGATGATGCGTTTATTTATGAGGAATTAAACAAAGATGCGAAAGACAAATCTATAAAAATGATTCATGCAGAGGAATCAATAGAATACGCAAAAAAAGCATTTGATGAATGGAAAAAAAAGGAAGATAAAATACCTTACTAAAACAAATACAATGTAAAGAAAAAATCTATTTATATATTATTATGAATAGATTTGTAAATAATTTAACACATATTGGAGATATGCTTGCAGTACCATTTTTCCTATTATTAACAATGTACTTTTATAATATAGATTCTAAGACACCTCTAGAATATTTATTGTTTTTATTTAGCTTGTCATGTTTTTTGATAGATGTTACATTTTCATATTTTTACATATCTGTGAAAAATTAGAAATCAAAATTCCAATCATCCATGAGTCCACCATTAAAGATAGTAAATACCTTTGGAACATTTCTGTTTTCGGAAAAGTATAACTTTTCATCCATTGAAGTGTTTTTTGATTGTAAAAATTGAAGGTTTTCAGTTGTTTCGTAAATTTTAAGCATGATTTCACTTGTTATATTGTCACCCTTTATTTTTCCACTATGTATTATTATTCTTTCATCTATACCTACACGTGGATTATTTGATATGTAAAAAGGTGTAAAAACATATAAGAATGAAATAAAAAGCATATAATATACTATAATATAATTTATCTATTTAAATTGTAATAAAAGATACTTAAATAGATGACAATATTATAAATATTAATGTCAGAAATAACTGATTGTCTTGTGCTTAAAATTGAAGAAAATGATACAGATACAAAAGATTTGGATACTACACTATTTATTTTGTATGATAAAAAAGAACATGAATTTGTAATTAGAGGCAAACGTTTTAGCAAAAATATGGATTCCTGCACATATTCTTTTAATTGTGAATTTGCGGAAGAATTAGCTGACTTTATATCATTTGTCATATGCACAAAAAATAAATGGTCGTATAGTTTGTACAACTATGATAATCTTCCAAACACATCTTCTGATATTTCATATGAATTTATGAGTGACAATTCTTCAAGAATATACGAACTAACAGGTTATGATTATGAAAAATATGATAGAAGTAAACTTCTAAAACATTTAAGAATGTTGAGAAATGTGTTTAATTATTATAATTAAATTCCGATTTTTATAATATAAATGAACGATACAATGTCATTACTTTTAGCAACAGGTATTCTAGCCGTTGGTGGATTAGGTTTATTTATGTATAAAAGTAATTCAGATGATACTAATGATAACGATAACGATAACGAGGAAAAGGATATGTTTAATTTTGATTTAAGAAGTTATTTTGGAAATTCAAATGAAGACGAAGACGAATATGAAGAGGCAGAACCTGAAGTATATGAACCACCTAAAAGATCCCGAGGTAGCAAGACAAAGAGTGCTAGAAAAAATTCAGGAACAAAGAGGAGGTACTAAGCAAAATGGTAAAGATTAACGTTTTCTTCTTGTTGTGCGTTTTTTCTCTCTTTTATTACGAGTTTTACCTCTTCCTACTTCCTCCATATAATCAACTCGGCGGGCCACAGCCATAGGCACTTCTCTGAAGGCTGCTGATGCTTCTACTGGTCCTGAATAAACACAAGTAAAAGTGGTGGATCCAGTAGAAACAACATGTAAAAGTTCACATCCCTCGTTTATTCTGTTATTTATGCTTTCATCAAGTTTTTTATAAGAAATATTGTTATCAACAAATATTGGCATATATATATATATATAATAATTTTCTAAATAGTTTGTAAGAGAACCTTTTTATTAAGTAGTGAAAAGTGGATTCTAAAAGTATATGTAATACACAATGTTATAATCAGATTTATTGTAAATAATTTGAGACGTATATACAATTTTATTAAACTTACATATTTGTCTCAAAATTGTGCTAAATGAATTATAGGATACCTTTTTTTCCAAATACTTACGTTTAGATAAAAAATAATAAGGTTTACAAACTTCAAAAAATTTTGTGATATCTTCAGTATAAACACCCTTTTTGAATGCATCAGAATTAAACGTATAATGTTTTTCATTTTTTGAACATATTTTGTCTAATAATTCAAAGAATAACGTAGTTGGTACTTTATTTTTAAATATTTGTGAAGTCATAAATATATAATAATATTATATAAAAAAATAAAATAAAAAAAATAAATCGCATTTTTTAATTCATAACGTTGCTTAATATTTGGATTAAATTATTTGTAAATAAAGAGAGCTCAATATTGTCCTCATGAATATTATGAAAAATAGTAATATATTTGCATATGCAAGGAATAATACGATATTTTTGTTCATCTGACAATTGTTGCGTCGTTTTAATAAAAATGAAATAATTATCAAGAATGTCCATTACAGAATATCCTTTGTCGTAAATATCGTAAATAATTGCGAGTGCTTCCTTTAAACGTTGATTTAAAATAAACATTGTATATTCTTCAAAAATCAAAAAACTAATATTTGAGCATAATTGTATAGCCAAAGGAAGTGTTATTTTTTGATTAAGAATTTTAAATTTTTCCATATAGTTGATCAACACTTTAATTGTATTATTGGAAATATTTACAATAAAATTTTGCGCATCTTCATCAATATCAATGTTTTCTTTTATTTGAATAGTTTGCATAATTTCTTCAAGATTTTCTTTATTTAGTGGTTTAATGCGAATAATTGTTAAACGAGATTGCAGACTTTCAATTACTTTTTGAATATTACTACAAGAGGATATAAAATGAACATTATGACTATATTTATCAATACAATTACGAAAAACTTGCTGACTTTGTTCATTAATAAGATCAATATCATCTAAAACTATAATTTTCTTTTTATTTTTGACATTTGAGCATGTTTGACAAAAAGTTTTGACATCCGTTCTGTAATAATTTATTCCTTGTTCCTTTAGACTATTAATAAAAAGAATATTTTCTTCATATTCCTTTGTAGTGTATCCAGTATAATATTCGCGAATAAGTGAATTCAATATAGATGTTTTACCTGAAGCAATATCACCAATCAATAAAATATTAATACTATCTAATAGTATTAGTGTATTTAGCATTTTAATTACATGATTCTCATTACCGAAATCTTTGAAATATAAAGGTTGAAATTTATGCACAAATAATTTATTTTCACAATTCATTAATTATATACGTAAATAAATATTTAAGTATATCTTTGTTTATAATATTAATGGTGGAAAATTTTTACAATATTCTGGGTGTTGGTGAAAAATCTTCACAAGATGAAATTAAGAAAGCTTACCGAAAGTTACAAATGAAATGGCACCCGGATAAAAATCCAGGTAACCAAGAAGCCATTAATATGACGCAAAAAATAAATGAGGCATATGAAACATTAAGTGATGAACGAAGTAGAGAAGAATACGACAATCCTAATTTTTTTACAAGAATGAATAGCATGGGAGGACAAGGCATGGATAGAATGGATAGAATGGGAGGAATGGATAGAATGGGAGGCATGGGAGGCATGGAGGTACCAATTGATGATATACTCAATATGTTTTTTGGAGGGGGATCAATGGGATCAACTATGGGATCAATGGGATCAACTATGGGTCCAGGTCCCCGCATTCATGTATTCAACGGATCACCAATGGGATTTCAACAAGCATTACAAAAACCTACTCCTATTATCAAAACATTATACGTAAATATGGAACAAGTATTAACAGGTGCAAATATTCCTTTGGAGATTGAAAGATGGGTTATGGAAAATGGAATGAAAGTACATGAACCAGAAATGGTGTATGTAGCAGTTCCACAAGGAATTGATGATGGCGAAATTATTGTTTTGAGAGATAAGGGAAATATTATAAATGAAGGAGTGAAAGGAGACGTAAAAGTATTTATAAAAGTAACAAATGAAACACAATTCAAAAGATCCGGATTAGATTTAATTTTAGAAAAAAATATTACTCTTAAAGAGTCTTTGTGTGGTTTCTCATTTGAAATTAAATACTTGAATGGTAAAAGTTATACATTGAATAACAATAAAGGAAACATTATTCCACCTGAATATAAAAAAATGTATCCAAATATGGGGTTAACACGTGAAAACCATAAAGGGAATATGATTATACACTTTCATGTAGATTTTCCAGAGATGCTAACTGCAGAACAAATTGAAATATTATCTATAAACCTTTAGCGTTATTCAAGAGTATAAAATAATATGCCATGTAGAAATATAATATATTTCAAATATATAATAAATGTCATCTATCATTATTGTATTAGATAACTCGGCGAATAGCGCTGAAAACAATCCTCCTGGTTCTAAACAATTTGTTGGTGGAGCTGAGGTTCATGATCCTTCTGGTATTCTTGTCGATAAAACTGATACTGCTTTAGAATATACGATTGATTCGTCAATTACTATGTTAAATACTTGGTATTATGATGGATATGCATGGAATTCTGGTCTCCAACTTAATGGTCCATTTACGAATAAAGAGGTAATTAAATTAGAAAAAGTAAAGATATAAATTATCAAATAACTATTTAAAAAGTAAAACATAATCAATATGTGTAAATAAATTTATTTTCACATAACGCTTCCTTAGTTCAGTGGTTAGAACATTTGCCTTGTAAGCAAAAGGTCCGGGATTCGACTTCCCGAGGAAGCTTTTCCACCTTTTTACTAACGTAGTGGAACCAAATTATAAAAAATAAAGCAACAATATTTGTTTTATTTTTTACTAATACTTTAGGAGAATACTTTTTCTAAAAGTAGAATATATGGCAGGTCGTTCAAGAAAAGTTCGCAACATCCAATCGTATGTCAATCATATTGATAACAACACATTTTCAGGTCCTATGAAAAGTGGCACCGCACCAAGTATTGGTAAGACGCATAATTATTGGCATAGTTACTTAGTAAGATGTAATCAAAATCCCAATCAAGTGAAGAAAAGTTATGCAAACATGGTGTTCTTAAACTTGAATTCCGCTCAGACACCAGTCCCTGAAAGTTTTAGACCTACTTGTAATTATAACTACTCCTATAATGCACCACCAAGCGTACAATTTTATGATGCAAATGTGAAATACGATAATCATTATTATAGACCCTATATTAAGCCAGAAACAATAAACAACCAAAGAATCCCTATATCTAGACACATGACTGGATTTGTTTCAAAATAATTTATATTTTTAACTAATACTAGTACATAAATAAAATATCATTAATATCATCAACATAATTAATATTATTTTCAACACCTTCATTTTTACTACAAATAATATTTGGAAAAATACCTAAAAATGGAATTCTATAACCATAATATTTAATGTGAATATAATCATTCTCTCTAAGTGTGCTCCAGTCTTCTATAGAATCCCATTAAAAATACCAAAAACTATTATTAACATTATAATGTTTACCATTTTGATCAATAATCATAAATTGAGTGTTTGAATTTTGTGTAAATTTATATATTTTATTAATTTTTATAGTATCTTTCTTCAACGTACTATAAGAATATAAGGCGTGCCCTGCTAAACCTATACAAGATAAAGAAATATCAATTCTAAAGGGAATATTATTTTTTGGTATTTTTGTTAAACCATACAATAAAGATTTTGACATTATTTATAATAAATGATTATTTTTCTAAATCTATTATAAATATAATTATTCGGTTATCTAGGATAGTTTGTGGCAGGAGAAATGTAAAAAGGTGTAATACCCGGAATTTGTTCAGGTAAAAACCCATTTGGATTACTTCCTGTTCCGAATCTATTAACCATGTTGTTACAATAGTAAAATATTAAAAATCTATTAAATAAAATTATAGTTATTATATTTTAAAAAAATTAAATAATTCAATAAAATATAATGAGTAAAGAAGAAGCTTCTAAATTGTCGGCTGATATTGCATCAAACATATTAAAATCTCAACAAAGTCCAACTTATCAAGTAGTTGAAGCAAGCTACACCGCATATGCTGCTGCTACTGCTTCTTATGACGCAACTCTTGCAGCAACAAGCGCCGTTACTAGTAATACAGACTTAGCCAAAGTTTCTACATTTACATCAGTAGTTACATCAAGTGCAACATCTGCAGTAAATATTACAACAACACCTAGTGTAAGCAATAAAACTTTATTATTGTTGAATAAAATATATATTGTTGATTCTATAACAAGTGATACATTTAATTATTATTGGAATAAATATCCTGATTTATTTGAAAGAATCCAAATAGTTTATACAGATATAGATGAAAATGGAAACCCAATTTTAGACAATAATGTCATTATACAAAATAATATAAAATATTTAAATGAGTATTATAATAAAGGATATAGATTATTTATTGGTTTTAGTATATCTACTATTTTAAAAGGTGTTTTACCATGGTTTAAAAATATTGGTACAGAAGCAAAAGGAATTTCATTATATAGTTCAGCTAGTGCTTTAAATATTCCAAAACCAGTTTACAGATTACAAATAAATGATGATAAAACAATTGATTCGTTAAATTTTATATTTACTGATTCTAGCAAAATATATTATATTTATAGTGAACAACAACTAGCATCTTTAAGTTTATTAAAATATTTAGAACAAATATATCCAAATAAAATAATTTCTTATTCTGTAAAAACTGATTCAAGTAATTTAACATTATCAAATATCAAAGAATTATATAAAGATGTAGATGATAAATCTGTATCTATTATGTATTTATTTATTAAATCACAGCAAAGTGATTTTTTAAATTTATTTAATGATAGTTATTCAATGCCAAATTCAACATATGATATTTTGTTAGGTAATTTTCCAAAAATAAACGAAACATCTAAAAATGCTTTAGTAAATAAATATAATTTCTTAGTTGATGTATCTTTTTCAACTTCAGAATTATTTCGTAATGGATTAGATAGTTTAAAAGAAAATTTTTCTACATATGTTCCAAACGCATTATTATTAACCAATAATATTTGTCTAACAGAAAATATAAATTCTTTACCATCAGATAATGCTATCTTAGAATTTGATGAAAATAATGATATTAAATATTTTACATATTTAAATACTATTTATTCTAAAAATGATAAAGATGAATATTATTATAAAGAAGTGTTTTATTCAGTATATGATCCAATTATTGGTAGAAAACTATTCTATTTAAATAATTAAAACTAACTTTATAATAAATTTTTATTTAAATAAATTTATTATAATAGATTTTTTGATTTATCTAGGATAGTTTGTAGAAGGAGATATAAAAGTAGTATTAGTAGTACCATTCGTTGGTAGTTCAAAAAATCCATTAGGATTACTTGTATAGTTATTATATCTTCCTAAATATTGAAAATAAGTACAACAACTATTTTGTGTGCCATTGCTATTCGTATGAACTGATGCAAGTCTATTCTTTGCTCTACGATTTGCAGTAGAAGATGCACCAATACCACCTGTTCCAGGCTTATATTTATTATACAAATATGTAGGTTCACCACAAGAACAATTGGTAGTAATATTTCCACCAGCAGTAAATTTTGTACTGCGTCTAGCGCCTACACCAAGATTTTTCTTGTATAAAAATCCAGGAAAATTAGTGGCACTTCCATACCAAAATTGTCCATTAGAGTTACTTCCTGTTCCAAATCTATTAGGCATATTGTTACAATAGTATAATATTAAATCCATATCCACCTTTCCAAAAGGTGGATCCAAAATAATGAATATTTTCCTAAATAAATTTAAAATAATACATTAAAGTATAATGAGTTTGCAAGAATTATGTGGAAACTTGTCAAAAGAAATTACAACTAAAATTATGGAACAAAATGGTTCTAATGCGTTTCAAAAGAGGGAGGCAACAAATAATGCATATAGTACTGCAGTTGCTTCTTATGATGCAACTTTAGCGGCAAACAAAGGTATAACAAATAATATTGAGGAAGCAACTGAAGCAGCATTTACTTCTTCTGTTACCGCAAGTTCTGTTGCAAGTGTTACTTCAACATTAATTTTAAATACAATTGTTTCAAATACGAGTATTCTTTTATTAGAAAAATTTAATTATAGCCCAGATATACAAATAGTAAACACATTTAATTATTATTGGGATTTATATCCTGATTTATTTGGAAGAATTCAAATTTTGTATACAGACATTGATGAAAATGGCAACCCAACTTCAGATAACAAAATAATTATTGAAAATAATATAAAGTATTTAAATGAATATTATAGTAAAGGTTATAGAGTTTTTGTTGCTTTTGATAGATCTAGTATTATAAAAGGAGTATTACCATGGTTTGAAACTATTGGAACCGAAGCAAAAGGGATTTCTTTAACAAGTACTGCTGGGTCTTTAGATATTCCAAAGCCAATTTATAGACTACAATCGAATGATAATAAATCAATTGATGCATTAAATTTTATATTAAATGATGCTAGTAAAATATACTATATTTATAGTGAAGGTGAAGTAGCTGGAACAAGCGCGTTAATTTATTTAGAAACACTATATCCTAATAAAATAATATCATATCCTGTAAAATCAGATTCAAGTAATTTAACTTTGGAAAATATTAAAATTTTATATAAAGACGTAGATGATAAATCTGTATCTATTTTACTAATATTTATAAATACACAACAAACCGATTTTCTTAATTTATTCAATGATAGTTATCCAATGCCAAATAGTAGTTATGATATATTATTGAATACTTTACCAAAAATTAATGAATCATCTAAAAATGCTTTAGTAAATAAATATAATTTTTTAAGTAGTGTATCTTTTTCTACTTCTGAATTGTATCGTGATGGTTTAAAAGATTTAAAAACAAATTTTTCTCCATATGTTCCAAATGCATTATTATTAATTAATAAGTTAGCGGTAAATGCTAATATTACAACATTACCAGGACATAATTCTGTATTAGAATTTAATGAAAATAATGATATAAAATATTTTACCTTTTTAAATAGTATTTATTCTAAAGATGATAAAGGTGAATATTATTATAAAGATGAATTTTATTCTGTATATGATCCTATTGTTGGTAAACGAACATTTTATGTAAATAATTAAAAATATAACATTTTTATTTGAAAATTATAATTATTGTATTTTTTAAAAATATAATAATGAAATACACTATAATGAGTAAAGAACAAGCTTCAAAATTGTCATCCGAAATAGCTGGTAATATTGTTAAACAACAAAATGCTCCCGCTTATCAAGTTGTTGAAGCAAGCTACACTGCTTTAGCTGCAGCGATTGCTTCTTACGACGCAACTCTAGCAGCGACAAATGCTGTTACAAGTAATAAAGATTTAGCAAAAGTGTCGACATTTACATCAGTAGTTACATCAAGTGCAACATCTGCAGTAAATACTACAACTATTGAAAACACAATTGTTTCTAAAACAAGTCTTCTTTTAATGCAAAAATATCTGGCACTAGATCAAAGTATATTGAAAACATTTAATTATTATTGGGATAAATATCCAGATTTATATCAAAGAATACAAGTACTTTTTACTGATGTAGATGAAAATGGAAATCAAATAATGGATTATTCGAAAATTATAGAAAATAATATAAAATATTTAAATGAATATTATAATAAAGGTTATAGATTATTTATTGGATTTGATATATCTAATGTTTTAGCAGGTGTTTTACCATGGTTTGAAAATACTGGACTAGAAGCTCAAGGTATTTCTCCATCTAGTACAGCAGATTCTTTAAATATTATTAAACCAGTATATAGATTAGAAGTTGGTAAAAACAGAATATTAAAATATTTATTAAGTTCTTTTTTAAATGATGCTAGTAAAATATATTATGTTTATTCTGAAGGCGGATTAACACCCGAAGGTACATTATTGTATTTAAAAATAAATTATCCTGATAAATTAATTCCATATCCAGTAAAACCAGATTCAAGTAATTTAACATTATCAAATATAAAAGAATTATATAAAGATGCAGATGAAAAATCTTTAACAATTCAATTAATATATATAAATACACAACAATCCGATTTTGTAAATTTATTTAATGATAGTTATCCAATGCCAACAATTACGTATGATTTGTATACTTCTATTAAACCAATTATAAATGAATCCTCAAAAAATGCATTAGTAAATAAATATAAACCATTAGATAATATATCATTTTCTACTTCTCAATTGTATCGTGATGGATTATATACTTTAAAAAATAATTTTTTTCCTAGTGTTCCAAATTCGTTATTATTAATTAATTGTATTTGTCTTCAACAAAATATAAATTCTTTACCATCTGATAATTCTATATTAGAATTTAACGAAGATAATGATGTAAAATATTTTACAAGTTTAATTTTAGTATATTCAAAAGATGATAAAGGAAATTATTATTACAAAGAAGATTTTTATTCTGTATATGATCCTATTGTTGGTGAACAAATATTTTATGTAAATAACTAAATCCACCTTTTGCAACGCTAGTACCTTTTACTACGTAGTGAAAGATGAACTGGATTAAGAGATACGTCTAGTAGGAATTTCATTTGAAACAATATAAATAGAATTTTCGGTAATAACAATATATTCAGTTCCGGATTTGTAAAACTTTGCAATAGTGCTAGTATATTCATCTTCGCTCTTCACAAGGAGCTTTTCGCCATTCTCTCTAGCACCAACTAATGCCTTTTTATCTAGAGAAGGGGCCCAATAATCCAAAAGGATAGGTTTATCATCAACAATAGCAAGCTTTGCAGCATGTTTTAGTGTAACATCAGAAGGAAGGCGGTAATTTAAAGAATTATCGTTCTTTTGTTCAGCAGACATTTTATATAATTAAAATTTGTAAATCTTTAAATAGTTATATATAAAAAGTATTTTAATATAAATAAATAAAAGAAACTAATATAATGAAAACTAATATATCCAAAGAGAATAATTTTTCATTATTAAATCCAGAAATTTATAAAAAAACATTAGAATCTGATTTATCTGAAATAACAAATAAATATGCACAATTAATAATCGAGTATACAAAATTTATTCATGAAAATATTAAAGTTAAGAATAAGAGTTTTATTAAATTTATTATTATTCGTGGTCTAGATACGATAACGCATGTATTCAATTATATTTTATATTTTACAAAAAATTTAGAAGTCACGTATTATCATTGTCAAAAATCATTTTATTTTTATATTGAATTTGTTGGGCAAATAACAGAAGAAGATAAAACGTTTCTTGAATTAACAACAAGAGATGCAACTATCTATGTATATAAAAAAACGATTTTTGATATTCATAATGAATGGAAGAGAAAACATCAGGACACTACAAAAGAATTCAGAGAGAATATTAATATAGTCAACTCATACATAAAATTATTTCAAACATATATATTAAAGATCATTGATTCGGTGATATACGACAAGGATATAGAGAAAATACACCATATTGTAAGTTTGACGGACAAGTTGGTAGTATGTAAAAAGAAATCAAAAATAGGTATTTTAGAAAATATAACAGAACAATTCTATTATAAAATAGAAGATGTTGAACAATTTTTTCAAATAAATCATCTTGTAGTTAAAAAATTTTTAAACAATCAAGATTCTTTAGAAATGGTAAAAGAGAAGATCATTTTAGATATATTTGACGAAAAATTAGCAGAAACAAACGAAAAGTTTGTAGAATGGTTACTGACATAATCAATATATGCGATAAAAATTATATAATAAAAACAATTCATTTTATTATATGACATACAATGATAGTATTCAAAGAAAACCCAAGTGTTTACAACTTGGAAAATATATCGAAGAGATTCAATTGATTATACATGGACAGGGAGTTATTATATTTGATGCTTCCAATAATTGTGCTTTAACCTTTGTAAATAATAACAATGTGCCAGGTCTGCGTGTCTGTTTTGCGGATACTGGGGTACATGTACACATGGAACCAAGTAATGAACCATTAACGGACAAAGAAAATACAAAAGGAATACTAGTCAACGTAAAAGGCGCATACTATTGGTTTAGTATTGACGCGCAGAATCAACGTTTGTATGCGGGTATCGGTGAAGCCCGTAAAGAAAATATCATTTATTCTTACCAGTTTCCAAAAGAAAATAGAGAAAATAGAGAAAATACAAAGTTATTTTTAGAAAGTTTGGTAAAGGTACGTGTGTATAATCTGCAAGTTACAAATATATTACGAGATCCAATTAAAAAAAAAGTGCCTCTTATAGTAAAAAATTTAGATGATCTTACTATGGAGACAATTGCCGCCGGTTTATATATACCGAGGGCGAATCTCTCTATTATGTCACAAAAATTATATGACTGCATAGCAGGTAAGCAATTTGTTTTAAACACTCCTGATTTCCCCGACTTTATCCAAGCGATCGAGTATAGTATTGCTACCCCTGGTAAATGGTGTTATGAATGCCTTAAACAAAAAGCAACAGAATTTGATAAAGATAAACCAAATGAGAATGAGACTTATTTGCGTATTACATTGGGAGAGAACAATGGCGAGTCACCTGGTGTCCCATATGTCATGGAAATATGGCCTGTCGGACATTATTCGCCTATTCACAATCATGGCGGCGCCAGTGCGATTATTCGTGTACTAAATGGTTCTATTCATGTGAGTCTTTTCCCATTTTTAAGTGGTGATTATACAACACCCTTTACAACAACAAATTTTGAAAAAGATGACATTACATGGATAAGCCCAACATTGAATCAGGTTCATCAACTTAAGAACTTGGATACAAACAAAGATACATGTATTACTATTCAATGTTATATGTATGAAACGGATGATAACAAGCATTACGATTATTTTGATTATTTAGACGGAAACAATGTTCAACAACCATTTGAACCAAATTCAGATATGGAGTTTATTGAATTCAAAAAAACGATAAAGAATGAATGGTCTTTGAAAAAATGTTGCTCTGTAAATTAATAATAAAATATATAACCTAATTTGCTATTTCAATCAAAATATTTTTCCTACGCACTTTCTTCTTCTTATCTTTGTTATCGTCATTTGTTTTAACATGTTTTTGACAAATATTTCTATATTCATTGACTAGAACAACTTTCAAGAATTCATAAATAATCATCAACACATCCTCATCACATCTTCCAACAATTAAAACACTTCCAGTCCTAAAAATCATAAAAGACACTTCCTTGATATTTTTATATATATGTTTATTTTCTTCGGTAATTTGAGAACCGCTTTGTATACCAATATCCGGGTTGTAATAAAATTTACATTGAATACCTGGATAAGAACATGGATCGTAAATAGCTTGAATATTATATTTTGATTTCAATATATCATACAAGATTTCCCTATTAATATAAAAACCACAATTGAAATTTGAATTTATCAATACAGTTTCATTACTATTCTCTTTATATTCAAGTTTTTCTTTTAGATATGGCTGCAGTGTATCTAATATCTGTTGCATTATTAAACAAAATACATGTTCGCATTGTACTCCAGGAATCTCTAACTTTCCAGTATTAAACACCTTTACATGAAATTCTTTAAATGTAGTATTTACTTTCATGCGAAGTATTACTACAAAACAATTATAAAATGCACTCTTCTTCTTGCAACGATAACTCAAAATATCTTTTCTTGATATCCCTATGCTTACCTTGCGTGTATCTTTAAATTTAATTCTCCCACTAGGATTATCAATGTGCGTAATAATATGTTCTTCAAAATAAGATTCCGATTTTAATTTATCTTGTATAAAAGCCAATTCTTCTACTAATAATGAATTAAACTTCATCTGCTTTTTAATAACACCATTGGATTGCATTGCATAAGGAATTACTGGTATTTGCCAAAACAAATCTTTCAAATCAATATGTGTATTCAAATAAGCAATCTTTGTTTTTGTTGAAATATAAATATCAGTTGCTTTAGGCGTTTCATTGTCTAATTCCATTGATAAATTTGCGGATATAATTTCTTCATTTGATGTTGTTACTATTTCATTAACATCATTTTCTTCATCAGACGATTCATCGTGTTTGTAACTAGACGACATAAATTGCTCCCATTCATTATCTATATTCATGGTAACTGCCATTATACTAAGTCAAGTGATATCTTTAAATTCTTTAAATTAAAATTATATCAATTATTTTTCTATATTATAATATAAAGAATGCAAAGTAGTAAAGCAGAAGAAAGCATATATAAAAGACCCACCCAAAAAAAAATATCTACATCGATCAAAATAAATTCTCCAAAATCTGAATATAGCATGAAACAAAATTTGATTGATCCTTTTAAGAGTTCACCACCGAATGATTTTATAATTAAATTACAAAATAGGATACAAATGTATAATAACATATTTTATGTAGACAATATGGTCAATAGTCTTGATAATGAATAATGAACATAAACGTTGTTATTTTGTATTTGGGAATGCATCAAATTTTCAACAAAATTTAAAAAAACGAAACTTAAATATATACTATGATTACGAATAATATAACTAAGAAAATCCTTGATTATATTTTTTTTATCAATGTTATAATCTATACTAATTTCTTGAATAAAAGTGTGAATTTTTTCCAATTCTTCTTTATTTAGTAACATAGTAAGTAATTCATTCCATGTATCATCATCAATTATTTTAAATTCCGATGCATTCATTTTTACTATATCTTGATTTGATTGCATAAAATTAATCATACTACGAATATCTGAGTTGTATAATTTTTGAATAGACGATAACATTTTATGGGACATGTTTAATTTTTCAGAAACAGATATTTTTGTTAAAAATTGAATGATATCTTCTTTGGGTAATTGATTAAATCTTAAACGAATAAATTCATTTTGTAATCCTTCGTCAATTTTACTTATATAGTTACATATTAAACAAAAACGAACATTGCTTGAATAATTTTGAAGTAAATATCTTAATGCTTGTTGTGCATTTTTTGTCATATAGTCCACTTCATCCAAAATCACAAATTTCATTCCAGTATTAAATAATGGTTTAGAGTTGACAAAATAGTTGATTTGATTTCTTATAATATCAATACCTCTCTCGTCAGATGCATTCAAATGTATCACTAGATCTTTATTTCTATTATTTATTTTTTCTTGGTATTCATGAATCAAGTTTATAATAGTTGTCGTCTTTCCTGTTCCAGGTGGGCCATAAAATAGCAAATTTGGAAAGTATGATGTATCAATAATATTTTTAAGGATTTGTTTATTTAAATTGTCTAGTACAATGTCTTCAAAAATTTTTGGTCGGTATTTCTCAACCCAAACATAACCATTCGTCATTCTATTATTATAAATCAATTTATTTAATACATAATTTATTCAATCAAAATATAATTGAAATAAAATAATAAAGATAACGGATACATACAAATTAGAATGACAATGAGTTCACATACTACAACTGGATATTTGGAGTTAATTATTGGCCCTATGTTCAGTTCCAAGACGACAACACTTTTAGAAATTTATAAGAAATGCCAATTTTGTAATATTCCTGTAACTATTATTAATCATACTATTGATACCAGATACCATGATACAATGATATCAAGCCACGATCAAGTAACTGCACCATGTTTGCAAGCAAATAAACTGGCTGATGTTTGGCCTCTACTTGGAAGCTCAGAAGTTATATTGATTAATGAAGGGCAATTTTTCCCCGACTTGTATGAAGTAGTTATGGATATGTTACATCATAATAAAAGAATATATATTTGTGGTTTAGATGGCGACTTTGAGCGTAAAAAATTCGGATCTATATTGGACTTAATTCCGCTTTGCGACAAAGTAATCAAATTAACTTCATTATGTTCTTCATGTAAAGACGGAACTCTTGCGATATTTTCAATGCGTTTAACTGATGAAAAAGAGCAAACGATTGTAGGGTCAACCAATTATATCCCTGTTTGCAGAAAATGTTATAGTAAAAATATATTATAATTTTCATTAAAGTATATTTTAAAATGATTTAAATCAAAATGGCTAATACTTATATAAAGTTGTAAAATGGTAAGTAAAAAACTTGTAGTGAATGATGAGACAAATATTGTCGTTAAAAAACGCGGTCGTAAATCTAAAAAAGAGTTGGAATCAAATAAAATACAAGCAGAAGGAGTAGCACAAGTAGAAGTAGGAGTAGCACAAGTAGAAGTAGGAGTAGCACAAGTAGAAGTAGTAGTAGTACCAGTAGAAGTAGGAGTAAATGATGACAATATAAATGTTATTATTGAAGATAACGAGAATGATGTTTCACATATAAATAGTATAGAACATTTATTAGAAAACGATATTGTATCAGATGTAGAAAATAATGAAGTTCTCATGGATGAAAAAGCTATTCCAAAAAAACGCGGACGTAAACCAAAAGGAGGAAAAATTATACAACAAGTAGTTTCAAATGACAACAATAATGAAATAAAACCAAATGTAATTTTACATTTAAAATGTTCATTAAAAGATTTGAATATAAATTCGTTATCTGAAAATGATATTCAGAGTTATAATTTTTCTAATGTCAATCAATTGTCTTATGATGTTATTATTGAAAAAAAGTCGTTTAATAAAGTTGAACAATTAATTATGCAGAATGAAAATTCAATTGATGATACAGACTATGATAATGATGTCAAACAAAATAAAGAGGGCGATATAAGAGATATTTGGAAAAAACTAAAAATTTTGGAGCATAACTTGCATACAAATAATATCTCTGATAAAAAATCTGCATGTTTTTGGTGTACATGTGATTTTGATAATCCTCCAGTGTATATTCCAAAACATAATATTAAAGAAACTTATCATGTGTATGGTTGTTTTTGCAGTCCAGAATGTGCAACTGCTTATTTGATGGAAGAGCATATTGATAGTTCTAGCAAATTTGAAAGATATCATTTGATGAACCATATTTATACAAAAATATATGATTACACAAAAAATATTAAACCGGCTCCAAACCCTTATTATATGTTGGATAAATATTATGGAAATTTAAATATTCAAGAATATAGATCTCTTTTAAGAAATGAACGTCTCTTTCTAGTGGTAGATAAACCATTGACGCGAATTCTTCCAGAACTGCATGAAGATAATGATGATTTTATTATTAACAACAAGATAATTCCATCGAATACATATCAAATTAAAAAGAAGTTACAAAAAAAACAAACCAAGAATACTATTTTAAGCGAGCATTTTGGATTAAATCAATAATATACTATAATTATATAATTTTTAGTATATTATTTTATAATATAGTATATTATGAAAGATCCTGTTGAATCGGATGAAGACTTTTCTTTTTATAATATAAACTCTATTCTTCATTTTGTTAAAAATAACGTGATTCAAATATTTCTTTTTTTACTTGTATTCGTTATCATTTATATAGTGGATCATATTTCAAATATAAATACAATGTTATTGGCTATGCAACAACAACAACAACTACTAGCGCATAAAAAAATAACTAAAAAATCTAAATCTAAAAAATAATTTAATAAAGTTTTCTAGCTTCGCCTTTTTCTGCGCGTACCTTGTAGTCTTGCATATTACTATCTAATTTATGACGCAGTTGTTTGTATATTTCCTGATTGATGGACCTTACTTTTTCAGGTTCATTTTTTACATGTATACCTAAATAGGATTTAATTGTAGCTATTTCATCAAAACCATGTTCCAACAATTTCTCTCTTGCGACCTCTTCGTTGTAATCTGTTTGCCTCATTACCATTTGTATTTTTTCATCTATGAGATCTGTTTCTACTAAAGAAATATTCGTTGTCATATATGAATTAGATAAATTATTTTTTAAATCATATTAAACGAATCGTTATATATATTATTATACTATGTTAGAAGGCATAAATAAAGATTTTAATGAAGAAAAATTTGTGAAGGAAATGCAATTTATGATGAAAAATGGGTTGGCAAAGTTTATAAAAGATTTTTCAGATAGATATGAATTATTGGAACAAACCCATAAGCAAATTATGTGTTTACCATCTGTACTAAATGAATTGAATTTAAAACAAACACAAGAAGTTCCAACAAATGATTCTTTCAAAAAAGAAGAGGATAAAAAATTTGACCAGTTGAATAGTAAAATAGATCAACTTGAAAAAAAAATGGATTCATTTTGTTGTATTTTTGATAGATACTTGTTGCAAAAAAATCAACCAAAAGAATCTAGACAAATAAAATCTTCAATTCTTGCAACATGTGAAAATGAAAATATTAAAATGGAAATTAAAGAAGAGGAAGAAGAGGAAGAAGAACTAGAGGAACTAGAGGAAGAAGAAGAAGAAGAGGAACTAGAGGAAGAAGAAGAAGAAGAAGAAGAGGAAGAAGAAGAAGAAGAAGAAGAAGATATTAAAGAAGAAGAAATAGAAACAGAAGCTAGTTCAGAAGAAGAAGAAGAAGAGGAAGAAGAAGAAGAGGATGAAGTTTTGGCTCCACCAAGTCTTCACCCACTTGACTCGTGTTTGGCTCCACCTTTTTTAAAGGTGGAAGAAGAGGAAGAATTTTTTGAAATAGAAATTGATGATGTAACATATTATACAAATGATGAAGAAAATGGAATTTTATATGCTGTATTAGAAGATGATGACATTGGAGACAAAGTTGGATATATAAAGGATGGAGAACCATTTTTTAACGCAAATTAAAAATATAAAAATATAAAAATATAAAATATAAAATATTTAAATATAGTATATAATGATTCAGTTATGTACCCCTTCTATTATTTATCTTATATTTTCAGTTACTCAAATACTTATTGATTTGTATAAAAGTCTTTTTAATACAGCATTTATTAAAATAATTGTTGCATCTATGGTGACATTATTGTTGAACATTTTATGCGAAAAAGGTTTAAGTTTTGTATCTTGGGTAATTGTTTTTATTCCCTTTATTTTAATGACATTAATTGTTAGTATGTTGTTGTATGTTTTTGGGTTAGATGCAGCTTCTGGTACTCTTGATTACAAATGTAAAGATCAAAGTGGTACAACTACTATTAATACAAATGATACAACTACTAGTTATCCGACAGGTGTAACCACAGATGTATATGGAAATATTATTATTTACGATCCGGAATATAATGCTTCTTTACATCCTGTATATTACCAGTCACCAAACATAATTGTTCCAAATCCTCAAACGAATGACGTTCAAAAAACAAATGTTGTATTGTATCCTTCTGTTCCTCAGGGATCAAGTAGTCCAGAATATACAAGTTAGACATAATGATTTTTAATATCTTTTGTAAACTAATTAATAAAATAATATAAAGATTATTTATTTTATTAATTTATTATGTTGTATTCTCTATTTGAATTCGGAAAAACCGCAGCAATAGGATTTCTTTTAAATGACTATTTTAAGAGAAATTATCCTGGCAAACATAACAAAATTGTGCTAGATGTAGCATATAACATAATATATGTCTATAGTTATTGTCAAATGCAATTCAATAGTATTACAAAGAAAATCCCATTTGTAACAAATTTTTTTCAAGAAATGTTTGAAAAAACTTCTATTAAAAAAAAATCTACTATTGATTTTGTAAAAGATGGTCATATTTTATTTCATCCTAGTTCAACAGATTTAAAAAATGTTTTAGAACATGATTTTATTGTTTATACAAATAATCAAACTACACCATCTAATATAATAATTGTTTACAATACGGAAACAGATGTCATTGAAGAAACATGTCAATATAATAAAACAAATTTTAAATTTATTTTGCTTGAATTTTGTATTGCTGATAAAAATTATATTATAGAATTAGCAAATAAAAGGTACAACTTTTACGTAGAAAACAATATTTTTGATAAAAATTTTTTCGTATATTATTTGCGTTATTTTCATCCAGATAAAGTTGAAATAGATGAAACATCTTTGCAAATGGATGAATTTACACTTAAAATAATAGATCATAATGCAGATATTAAAACGATTTATTTTACAAAAGAGAATCAACATATTAAGTTGAATGCAAATAGTTACGAAATATGTAGATGAATATAATTTTTGTAAACTTTAAAATATTTACTTAAACTATAATGAGTGACATAAATGAGACTTTTAACTCGCTTTTTAATTTTGAGAATTGTTGTTTAGATTCCGAAATTAATTTAGAAAATATCCCTAAAAATAGTACAACGCAACAAGTAGCACGCACAATTGAAGATGCTTATGTATACCCTACTCCACAACCTTATGAATCCGCACCAAAAGCCCCACTAGTATTTACAAAAATGTTAGATAAATTACTAGAGAGTATATATTTAGAATTTGTAACAAACCCTAAAATAATTAGATTGTTTGATGCATTTAACTATAATAATGGTAAACAGATGACAACACAACAATATGATTCTATTATTCAAGCATGCATATTATTTTGGAGAGATAAAAATTTTGAATTATTCAAACAAGATACTAAATTATTTTTTAACATGTGTATTACTGGTTATACTTGTGATAAATTTTATGTTAGTTATAAAAAGTATGTACAAAATAATTCAAATATTATCACTGATGTAAATGATCCTAACTTAGGAGCCAATGGATATACACAATGGTTAGGAGGTTATATTGGTACAAAAACATTAACTGATAGTACTGGAAATAAAAGTATTGTTTTTCCAGGCGACTATTCAATTATAGTTAGAAGTGCTATGGACCAAGGACAAATTTATCAAACACATGGTTTTCAGAGTAGAACAAGAAAATTAGTAACTACATTTAGTGGTAAACCTGGTGCTGATATAACATTTCAATTTATTATAGGAGAATTAAATACAACTATAACTGAAACAACTACTATATTAAAAAATAGTAATACACTAGTTAAAATTACAGAATCAAATGCGCTTGGACAAACAAAAATTAGTTCAACCGAAACTGATAAAAATGGAAATATTGTGAATATAAATGTTGATTATGTAAATGGACTAACATGGGCTATCGTGAATAATATTGATTTTGACTAACTTTTCATATAATATTATAAAATAACTAACTTATATAATATAAGTTAAAACAATTTAAAAAAAAAATGATTTATTTTAATACAAATGTTATCCCAGTACACAAATACAATGGACACGGCTATTCAAAGTTCTAGTAAGGAAACATTTCATCCATTATCTAATAACTGGACCCTTTGGGCACATCTTCCTCATAACACTGATTGGACATTAAAAAGTTATATACCTATTTCTACATTTACAAGTGTAGAGGAAACAATTGGTGTTACAGAAACATTACCTCCTGTCCTAGTAGAGAATTGTATGTTATTTATGATGAAGGAAGGTGTAAAGCCGATTTGGGAAGATCCAAACAATAGAAATGGTGGAAGTTTTTCATACAAGGTTTCAAATAAAAATGTACACAAGGTTTGGAAAGACTTAACTTATGTTGTAGTAGGTGGAACTATTAGTAAGCAACAGGGATTTGCCAATTGTGTTACTGGGATAACAATTTCACCTAAAAAGAGTTTTTGTATTATTAAAATTTGGATGGCAGATTGTAATAATCAAAATCCAGGACTTGTAAACGCGGATGTTAAGGGGTTGTCGCCGCAAGGATGTATATTCAAAAAGCATACGCCAGAATATTAAATTCCACTTTTAGAAAAAGTGGAGCAAAATATAATCAAAAATACGAGTCCTGTAAAGTGAGTAGAGACTTTGTGGAGCCAAAATAAAGCGAGGTAAGGCTTGTAAAATAAAATATAATTTTTAATTATAAATGAATGTAATATGTTTGAGTAGATCATTTTTTATTGTAGGCGTAATTAGTATTTTATTAGCTTTTACAACTATTGTAATATTTTTTGATTATTTTATAGATAAATATTCTGTATTTTAGTAATATTATATTGTTTTATTATATGAATAGTCATAACAAAACAATGAAGATAAAAAGAGTATTTAATAAATCTATTGAAAAATGGACCAATACTAGACAAGCACAAAAAATGGCTCACAAATATTTAGGTAAAACTGCTAAATTATATCCTGCAAGAAATCCTCAAAAAAAGTATAGCATTTATGACCCAAAAAATGAAAAATGGATCAACTTTGGTCAAATCGGTTATGAAGACTTTACGAAACATAAAGATAAAAATAGACGACATAATTATTTAACAAGAACAAAATATATGCGAGGTGATTGGAAGTCAAATAAATATTCTGCAAATAATTTGAGTAGAAATATTTTGTGGTAATCCACTTTTGGAAAAAGTGGAGCAAAATCTACCACCTTTTGGAAAATCCACTTTTCACTACGTAGTAAAAAAGTGGAGCAAAATCTACCACCTTTTGGAAAATCCACTTTTGGAAAATCCACTTTTCACTACGTAGTAAAAAAGTGGATCTAGTTAGGTATAGGTAAAGGCCTTTGATTTTTCTCAATAGTCAAAGGCTCTGGAACAAAAACTGGACCTTTTTTATAAATATCAACATCACATAATTGTGTAATTTCCGGCACGAAACATGGTGCGGGGTTTACTAAATTGGTTGAATTTATTCCTAGCAAAAATGACTCTGTGTCAGCTGCATTGTGCGAGAGTTGATTCCAAGGAATTTGTGCTGGCAAAAGTCCATTTCCTGGTAATTGTGTGGTATAAGCGGTACCATATTGCGAGTTAGGATACAATGTATAGTTTTCAGATAATTGAAAGTTTCGTTGTTCTAAACTATAGTTTCCTTTAGTGTTAATATTGCGAGTGGAAGCCATATATATTCCACCTTTAAAAAAGGTGGAGCCAAAACTTAAATTATCCCACCTATACTTTTTTTAAAAAAGTAGAGCAAAATTCAACCTTTCCTAAAGGTTGATAAGTTGAATAAGTGCCTTAATATTTTCTGACTTTAGTTCCAAATTGGCTCCACCTTTTAAAGGTGGATTTGGCTCCACGAAGTCTCCACCCACTTCATTCGTGCAATCCTCACATCGCTTGATTCTGAAAAAGGTGGAAATACAAATATGCGTCAAATACATATAATCATATGCAAACATAAGCATAAGTCCTAGTTCTAGATCTTCACTTAAAAATCTGCCTGCTAATATCGTCATACATTTAACAAGGTCTTTATTATCTTTAATTTTTTCAAATAATTCATGGATTGCTCTATTCATTTCGTCTTCATTAAATTCAGACATACCTAATATGTCTAGTAATTCTTGACGATAAATAGTATCTCTTATGAATTCTTTTTCATCATCACTTATGGTATCTGAACCAGTAAAAACTTCTGGTGCATTATAAGTGCAAACTACTTCTGTATTATACATAATTATAAATATAGTTATGTATAATCTTTAATATATACTTTTTCCAAAAGTATAACAAAAATAAAAACTAGTTTTGGCTCTTAGCTTCTCTCGAATACCACTTAGTGAAAGGTGGATTCAGTATCACGTGTCAATTCACGCGATGGAACACCACCACGAATCCAACCATCAGACGCATCATTTTCTATTTTGGTAGCAGAATTATTAAATTTATCTTGAACCGCTGGTAAAAGAGGAGTTTGATGATATTTAATATAGCTCTTTTCGCTTAATGTATTCACACTGCGTTTGTTCACAATTTGCTCTCCTTGTTGAATTTGAGACTCCATGACAGGATTTACTGAACCACGTCCTAAATATGGCACAGTTGCAAATGGGCGATGGAACAAGTTAATATTGGATTTAGGATGCGTTTGAATTGTTCCAATTTGAAGCTTAGATGAGTCGTCAATATTGCAACCTCCTGCGCCTGTGTTGTATCCGCCATTGTACATGACACCAGGTTGCGAACACGCCAACTCAATTGGATTTTTCATTGAGCAGTCACTTGCAAAATAATTTTGTGTAGAATAGTTACATGACGCTACATTCTGGATATCGGTTTGGGATATGCAACAATCGTCATTTCCAATTCTACTAGATTTATCAAAGGTATAACTATATGTGTTTGACATTTATATATATTATATTATACATTTTTTATTTAGTTATTCTTTTAAATGTTTTTCTGTTTCTAAATGTCTATCTAATAAAATTTTGTTGAAAGATCCAAAATCGCATTTATCACAATAAAAAGGAAACTCTTTTTGTCTCTCTTCTTTTTGTGCATGTTTGTTCAAGTAATGCAGTCTGTAGTTGGTAGTTTTTGTGGGTTTATAGTCACAAAATTTACATTTTTCTTTAGATGAGTTAATTATAAATGAAAAAATAGAGGAATCAGATATAATTACAGGTTGTAAAAATGTACCAGAAATATGGTACCATGATGAAAATGGTAAAAATCATAGATATTATGTTGATATTTTTATTCCATCTCAAAATAGATGTATTGAAGTAAAATCTGAATGGACATACAATATACAAATAAATAGTGTATTATTGAAACAATCTGCTGCAAAAGAGTTGGGATATAATTATGAAATTTGGATATATGATAAAAAAGGTAATAAAACTTGTTACGATTAATGGTGTAAAATTAGTAGAGAGTGTATCTATAATTATCTTGAACCCTCGCAAATGCTGAATCTGGTCCGGATTCCTTAGCACTTGGCATGTTTCCGTAAAGATAGTTCCCAAAAGCCCCTTGATCATTGGTGACGCGAGTGTTGGCTGTACTAAAGAACTGACGATTTGACTGATCCAATTCAAAATCCTGATAAAGGTCACCAAATAGCTGCTTATTTGTGTCTTTAATACCAGGATTCATCATCTGCACAGCTTTCTTAACATTTCTAGTAATGTCTTCATCCACGTCAACATTAAAACTTGGTGGAGCCGCTTTTCGCTCAGGATCCTCATTAATTTGCGGTAACAAAACATTACTAAAAGGGTTCTTTCTATTACCTTCCTTAAATTCACTTCTAAGAACACTATCTAAAGTAACTGGGTTTATATAAGATGCATTATGTACCATTGCTGGCTCTCCTGTAAATCCCTCATTCATCATTTCCTTAGTAATTTTTTGTTTACGCATGGTAAACAAGACAAAAATAATAAGAATTGTAATAGCTCCAACACCTAATATTCTCATTGACATTGTCAACATATATCCTAAAATTGTCAACAAAATAATAAGTCTTGTAATAGCATTCAGTTTTTGTTCATAACACATATCATTCGTAGGCCATAATTCAAATATGTAATCTTTATTAAATAATATTGTCGGTTGATTGGACCAAAATTGAATTGTCATTATATATATAATAATCTTTTAAAAAACTTATTATATTTGAATTTATTGTAGTTCTACATCTATTTCTTTCCCTTCTTTTTCTTTTTTCCAGAGTCGGGTTTTGCACCACGTGGTGTTCTCTCTGCTTTTTCAGAAGAACTAAATAATTTCAACAATTCTTCTTCCGTTAGAACTGGTTTCAAATTTTCATTTTGTTCGGGTGTTTGTTGTTGTGCTCTAGCCTTTGCATTGGCTTCCGCCTTGTTTTGCATACGTTCTTTCATTTTTGCCATTTTCATTCGTTGATTTAAATTGGATTCCATTGCACCCATATTCATTTTTCCTCCACCTCCTGCTCCTGGCATTGCTCCTCCTAGACCCATCTTTGACAACATGGATTGAATATTTCCCATACCCGGCATATTTTTCATCTTGTTCATAATTTCTGTAGCTTCCGCAATTAATTCCGTCTCTTTAAGATCGCCTGATTTTATTTTTGAATCTATTTTATTACCAACATTCTTAACCAGCCCCATCAACTTGGTTGGATTTTTAATCAAATTTTGAAATACATCTTTCATATCTGTAGTATTTTCAAAATCCATATTTAAATCTGCCGCGGTTTCTTCAGCAATTTCACGTGCCAAACTTCCGAGTTTTCCATCCAACATCCCTGTAATATGTTCATGAATATCGTTGGGATCTGGCATATTAAATCCTTCGCCCAAATTTTCAGAATCTTCTTTTTCTGACCCATCAAGGTTTTCACTGGATTCAAACAAGTTTTGCATTTGTGATAGTGTCTCCTCCAGTTTACCTTTAAATTCATCTACATTAATAGCTTCAAAAAGTTTTGCAGTATCTCCAAAAGCATCTTTATTTTCAAGCGAACCAACAATAGAAAACAAAATGAGCTGAAGGTATTTCCATATTGTTTCGCGCGTTTTTACCGAAATATCATATTGCCATAAATTTTTAAAATGAATTGTTGGTAAAAACTCTGTATCTAGATCCGATTCTTCTTTAAACATTTCATCATTTTGATACAAAATGTCAAAAAAACGAGGTGGTATTTTTTTTCCACAAAAATCAAATAACAATTGAATTGAAGTATGTTCAGCTTCTTCATATGCTTCGTTACGTTTAGTCTCATCATCAATATAATTAAAGGTCTCTTTACTTTTCCACCATTTATCCACAAGCGGATTATATTCTGGAAAAGTTGCTTTTAAATCCCCTATAAAATCTTTAATCACTTTGTTGAATTCCTCTGGAACAGGTTTTACTACATTTTTTTCCGTCATTATTATTTAATATAATTTTTATTTATTTAAATCAAACTAGTTGCAATATATATTTAATAATTATATAAAAAATAAAAAATAAAATAAAAAATAAAAAGATTAATTTATAGCAATCAAGTCAGAAAGCTTAGTAAAATTTTGAATATATTTCAACGTTTTAGCTTGATTGTCTTCATTCATTTTTTTAACTGGTTCCCGCAGTCTATCAATAGATTCAGTGATTTTATCTGAATAAGGTGAAACTGAAATATCATTTTTATAATCTTTATTAACAAAAAATTCTAGATTTCCAGATTCAATCTCTTTTCTATATTTAGAAACAACATATAATTTCCAAATTTTTACAATCAACTTGGGATTTGCCTTTCTAGCTGCTAAAAACGAATTTTTTGCAGTCAAAATATCAGCATCATCAGGAAAAACTCTATAGATGTCATTTACAAATTCTTCGAAATGATCATTGAATGCTGTTAGAATATTAGTTGTCATTTTATTTAATAAGTATTTATATTTTTAAATACATTTTTTATAATAAATATTATTTCCGCCTTTTTCCACCTTTTTCAAACGTAGTGAAAGATGGATAGATTAAGCCAAAGGTGGATGGATTAAGCCAGTGGTGGTCTATTTCCTGACATTTTTCTCATATCTGCCTCTCTCTCTTCTTGCATTCTTTTGATTCGGTTTTCCATTTCTTGATTACTATCATTTTCAGGCATTTTTTTTTGACCACGAATAGTTGTATTCATTTCTTCTTCGTTTCCTTGTTGAGATACTTGACCGCTAAATGCTGTGTTTAAATCTACATAATTATGCATTTGTCGCATTCCTCCATTTCCTTTTGCCTCTAAATCTTCTGGAGCTTGATCTAGAAAACTATATTGATCAGAAACTATATTGTTAAATCCACCACCAAAAGAAAATGCCATTGGTTCCATGTTATTCTGGGTTGCTTGTTTTACTTCAACCTCTTGTTGTGGTTTTAAATGTTGCAAAATTTGTTCTCCATATAATACTTGATAACCTTGTGTTAGTAATAATAATGCAGGTACACGTGTTACATTTTCTGGTAAAATAATTTTTTGACCATTTTCTAAAATAATATATGTTTTATTATTTGAATCCTTTACTCTTTTATCAATACAAATAAAATGTATATCTTTTTGAACATTTGATTTTGATAGCATCTGTATATATTTTTTAGAAACATCGCAATATTTACTATGATATAAAATGCAACTCATATACTATAGTAAAGTGAATGAAATTTACGTTTTTAACACAACCTTTTCTAAAAAGGTTGTCATTTTTGAAGACTTTTCCTAAATATAAATTACCTTTTCCACCTTTTCCACATTTTTAAAAAAAGGTAGATGGAGAAAAAATTGATTCAAAATTATAATTTAAATATAAAATTACAATATATATAATGGACCCACGCATCGAATTAATTGATACTCCGGATGATTCTATTGGTTTTACGTTGAGTGGTGTAAATGTAAGCTTCGCAAATGCTCTAAGACGAACAATGTTATCTGATATACCTATGGTAGTATTTAGAACCAGTCCAAATGAGCAAAACAAATGCAATATTATTACAAACACAAGTCGTTTAAATAATGAAATCATTAAACAGCGTCTTAGTTGTATCCCTATTCATATTAAAAATGTTGAAGACTTCCCTATCAAAAACTATAGCATAGAAGTAAATGTAGAAAATACTACAGATAATATTATGTTTATTACTACAGAGCAGTTTGTAATTAAAGATTTGGTTTCAGGAAATGAATTACCTCAAGATAAGGTAAGAGAAGTTTTCCCTGCGGATGATACTACCGGTTATTTCATTGATTTTGTACGTCTTAGACCTAGAATATCTGATGAAATACCAGGCGAGAAATTACATTTAACATGTACATTTGATATTGGGTCTGCAAAAGAAGATGGTATGTTTAATGCTGTGTCTACATGTTCATATGGGTTTACAATTGATACTGCATTACAAGAGGCTGAGTTAGCTAAAAAACTACAGACTTGGAAAGATGAAGGTAAAGATGAAAAACAAATGAATTTTGAAGCCGACAATTGGAAGCTTCTTGAAGGCAAACGAATTTTCAAAAAAGATTCCTTTGATTTTATTTTACAAAGTGTTGGTGTCTACACAAATGAAGAACTATTAAATGCTGCATGTAAAATTATTATTGAAAGACTTGGTGATTTAGATACAATTATTGAAAAAGATGAATTACAAATTAATAATTCAGATAATACATTGGCAAATTGTTTTGATCTTGTTCTAGAAAATGAAGATTATACTATCGGCAAAATTATAGAATGTTGTATGTACAAAAAGTTTTATGATACTAATATTTTGACATTTTGCGGGTTCAAAAAAATGCATCCTCACGATACACATAGTATTATCCGTCTTGCTTATACTGAGCCTGTAGAGAAATCCACTATAAAAGGAAATGTAAAAGAGTGTATTTATGATTCAACAGAAGTATTTATGAAGATGAAGAAAGACTTTCTTTCTACCTTTTCCACCTTTAAAAAAGGTGGAGCCAAATCTACCCTTTAAAAATCAACCCTTTAAAAATCCACCTTTCACGGAGCCAAATATAAATATTTTTTTCCACCTTTAAAAAGTTGAATATATATATATGCAAACCTCTTATTATTTACCTTTACCACCAAGAGTTTGGAGTAGAGTTCAAGATCCATGTACATATTTGAACCCCAATGATGATTACACTCAATCATACGTCCCTTTAACAAATCAAACCATATCTCTCGCTCAGGCAAACTATCAAAATCAATTATTGAATAAGGGAAATATTTTACAATATAAAAAAAATAGTGCACAATTAACAAAAAAACAAAGGTATTCACAATTAACAAAAGGTTTAGGACCAAGTAGAACAAAAGTATTTGCAACTCAAACTGACACTTATACAAATCCAAATACATCAAGTTTTCTTCGTGTTAATTATACCGATTTTCCATTTCCAAATCAACTTGCTGGACAACCTAATAACATTTCTGGACCCTTTCAGTATAATGTACCGAATCCCTTTAATTGTTCTAGTAATACCCTACAAGATGGAGGTAACTTAGTGTATGGAACTTATGCAAACCAGTGTACTGGAGAAATTATTAAGGAATGTAAAAGAACTGATGCTACAATTTGTAATCCTTCCTCTTGTTCAGATGTTCCTGGTCGGCCAATTGTTTTATGCTGGAATAATAAACTAAATTCATGGTATCCTAAAAAACGTTATATAATGAATAGTACTACAGATAAATGGCCTGAAAACTATAAAGGTTTTGTAAGTGCTCTTAAACCAGATCCACCTATTTTGAAGTTAGTATCGCAAACTTCAACAAGCGCCACATTATCATGGACTACAATAAACAGCATGTGTATTCCTACAACAAGTTATAATATTTATAATAATAATGTTTTTCTAGTAAACTTACCTTATAATGTGTTGGAAACTACTATTCAATTACAACCCGGAACAAATTCATTCAACATAACAAGTCTCAGTACAGATATAGAATCTGTTTTTTCAAATACAATCTTTGCCTAATGTAGTTACCCTTTAGGAGAAAATATTATAGCAACATGTAAAAATATTATAAATTCTATAATATTTTTTATTGCAAGTTTGGCTCTTAACCTTTATACTACCTAGTGAAAGGTGGAACAGCATGTATATGTATTGCCAGCTACAGGGTTACCAACGCAACCTTGTCCCTCTTGATATGAGCAAACACCATCAGTAAAATAATAATTATTTGTTCCTAATTGGTTAGCACAATAGTTGCACATCCATGCACAACCAGTACCAGAGCTCACACTAAATTGAATACATTGGTTACTTATAGTACCTAAACATGTTTCATCCGCAACAACGAATGCAAAAAGACTATATAAAAATCCAAAGGTTCTCATTTTATATATAAATTATATATTTTTAAATTCTTTTTATTTGATTAATTATTATATTTTTGAATTCAGATTGTCGAGTTTGGCTCCACGTAGTCAAAGGTGGATTTGATAGTATCTACATTACGCTTTCTCATTTGGAAATTCAGACAATACATTAAAAGTGATGGATGGATTTCATTTACATATTTTTGAACAATAGTACTTGTAACAAATAGATTTTCTGTTCTAAGATCTGATAAATATATCTGATGAATATGAAACATGTGAGTTCTGTATTGATCTGAAAAATCTTTTAATGGTTTTTCCTTTTTAATATAACAAGCCTTGTAGTTATCAAACAATGTATTGGTAAACAAATGCACTTGATCTCTAAATCCAAAAAATGGCTTCTTATTTTCAGGATAAAATTTAAGAAATTCAGAAACCTTCCCTTCTTTTCTTAAACATAAATACTGGTATTGCAACTTTGGTTGATTACCTCTCAAGAGTCTAACTTGTTCATAGACAGGATTTCTAATTTTTGCTCTTTCTCCAGTAGTTCTATTATGTAATACAACTCCAACAATATCGTATGAAGTGTTCATAGAAGCATATTTTTCAATTAGTTGTGCATAAGTAGTAAATGTATATTTTTCTGGGAATTGAATTGTAACATTATTTACTTCAAAAACATCCTTCACTAGTTGTCTTGGTTCAAAAGAATTTACAAAAATATGATTGTCTACATATTCAATAGAATAAATAGCAACTAAATATAATTGTGGTTTTTTAAATGGGACAACAATACGATTCTCAGGATGTTGTAAAACAAAACTATAGCAATAATAAGGGTTTAACATATTAAAATTCAAATTATGTTGTTCGGTCGCTTCTAAAAACATATCTCTGAATGTTTTTTTGGAAGAAGAACTCTTAAAAAATCTAGACGTAGCTCCAGGCGTATTTCTAGTGGCAATTTCCCAACCGCCGTTTAATCCAATTGTTGGATCCCAAAATACATTTATCATGGTTCCTTCTACAAATTCTTCGGCCGTAACTCCATCAGATGTTTCACCATAATTCTGAATAAATATATCGCTTTGTATAGATTTAGGAGGTGCAAAAGAAACTACTTTGTTTTGACTATTTACTATGATGGAACGACATAAACCATATGTAGGAATCAAATCATATACCAAAATATCCTTTTCATATCTAATAACACTATATCTAGCATTATTAGATGTTCTACATTCTATTTTATTTAATTTAAGTATATCTGGTGTATCTTTATCATCATGTATCATGTTAACAAAACCTGGTACTTCAGACAAATCGTAACGTGAAACTTGCATGTAATAATATATAATTATGAAATATGTCTTTAAACTATATTTTATTATTGATTTTTACTTAAGCATAAAAATTTCTAGTATAAATATAGAAACAAAATGTCAACAAATTCTACTGAAAATAAAATAGAACTAGAAACAGAAATAGAAACTCCAGAAAATCCAGAAAATCCAGGTGAAATGAAAATAGAATTACAATTAGGTGATATTATAGAAATAAAAAATCCAATCAATGAGCAACTAAATGAACGAACGTTTATTATTGATTATATTGATCCGACAAAATTATTGTTGACAGATACAGAGTCACTAAATAATATTCGTTTGTCTATATCTAGTGAAGGAATTATTGGTGATGGAAATATTACGTATATTGCAATTATTAGTCGCAATGACTCTCGTAGTTATGCTGAACAAAATGGATTATTACCAGGCAAATGGATAAATATTTATTTTGGGGGCGAGTTTCCAACTATTATAACTGGAGAGATAACAAATTTGGAAAATGATATGATTGAAATTAAGAGCGTTGATGGAGATGTTTTATATTTAAATTTTGCATACCAAGGATTACCTGAGGATTTGCCTATTGAACTTATTGAAATACGAGAACCTCCTGTAGAAGAACCTGTATTAGAACCTGTATTAGAACCTGTATTAGAACCTGTATTAGAAGAAGTTATTCCTGATCTTGAAATAGAAAAAAAGGTACTTGGTTTTGAAGAAGTTATTCCTATTCAAAATGTTAAAAATCAATTGAGAGAATTTATTGTAAAGGCCGATCAAATAACATTTGGAGAAGAAGAACTTGGCGCAATCGTTCAATATGTAGATGTATCCTCCAAAAGTCAAAGATATAGTTTAGAAACACAAGTAAGTGATTTATTAGATGAACTTCTCTCTACAATACCAAGTGTACAAAGGACTACAAGGGTACTGAATAATATTCACATTATGATTGAGCGATTTAAACAATTACGTTCTTCTTTTTCAGTAGTAGATAAATATGATAATGTAGTTGGAAGTCTTGTAAAAGAAGCATCTTATAAACCATTACTTGAATATTTCAATAACTTTAATAAAAATTTATATTGGATTTTACCTGTTGTTAAAAATGTCAAAAAAATATACGATGCCGAACACATTGATGAAGATAATAATGATATTGAAAATATTTCACTTTATTCTCAATTGGAAGATATGCAAGAGCTAGTTGAAAATTACAAATCAAATAATTTACCTGCAGAACAAAACAAGTATTCCGCATTATATTCCGAATTAGTACCTTATTTAACGCCATTTTCTAGTGTACCAGAAGAATCAATGTCTGATATTATTATTGAAAAAGCGGTCAATACAAATATCAATACAATTATTGATAACTTGACAGAAATGTATTCATCTATTTTTACTAGTAATGCAGTCAGAAGCAGAAGATTTGTAATTTCAAAATATAATTTAGCCAATACTAAATTAGATACAATTGATTCTACAGGTGCAGTACTTATTACTATCAGAACAAATATTAGTAACAATGATGTAATGGATATTAAATCTTTTGTCACCTTACCTGAACCAGTTATTAGATTTTCAAGAATTAATCTTCCAGGAACAAATATATTAGATAAAACAAATTTGAATCTTGTATTTTTTAATTATTGGCAACTTTTGAAGAAAAAAACTGGAGTAAACAACATTTTTGTAGACAATTTAGAAACGGATATTGATTTTAATGAACAAAATTTTGTAGATAATATAAAAAATTATGTTTTAAATTTAAATTATGATGACTTGAAGGGATTGACAAAAGCTGAAATATATGGAAAATTTGTAAAAATGATTGTTCCAAAAACAAAAGTGTTGTTCAACTTGATGAAAAAATATATTAATGGAAAATTATCTATTGTAGATGTAGTATCTTATTTAGAACCATTTTTAATTTATAGCGATGATCTAACGTATATGCAGTACAAAGAAATTACTCAGTTTATTGATGACAAAATTTCACAATATAATAAAAAATATATTGAGCGTTCTAGATTGTTTAAATCTCTTACAACAATAAAGTCTGATCAACCTATATTTAGTAGTGCTTTCTCTCTTATTAATATTCTTGATAAAGGGTTGCAAACGGAAGTCTTTTCTGAAGGTTATGGCTTTTATGAACCTGAAAAAACATTTACAAATTCTGAAATTTTACGTAAATTATTAGTAAAGGATTCTTCAAGGTTGTATACGTCTGCACTTTCTTTGCAGAGTGCACCGCTAATGTTTCCAAGTGAATTTTCATCACTTTTTGAAGAAGAAAAAAATAAAAAAGAAGAAGATTTAAAAAGGGAAAAATCAGGAGATACATGTAAACCTATTTTAATAGCAAAATATTACGAATCGATTGAAGCCATGGATGCAGACAATGATAAAATTATTTATTTTGACAAAAAATATGATAAAACAAATTATGGATTACTAGAAGAAAAATATCAAAAGGAATTACTCACATTCTCTTCAGATGAACTGATAAATTATATCATAAAAGACCTCATGGAAAAGAAAAAAATGGTTGAATCAGATGCAAGTTACTTAGCTACGACATTAGTAGATGGTCATAAGGCAGTAGTAGATGATCAATATGCTATTTTATACAAAGGATATAAAGAACTCAGTTCTGATGAAGTGGATTATTATGTTCGCAAAGACAACAAGTGGATTATAGATAAAGATGCAAACAAAGATGCAATAAATACAGATGAATCTTCTGTGCTATGTGATATGCAAAGTCAATGTATAAATAAAGTGGATGTTAACAATGCAGATGATAAATGTGAAAGTTTGCAAGTGAATGAATTAGAGTTACAAACAAAATTATTAAAAGATGTTGTGAATGAATTTGATAATAAATATAAAATGACAAAAGAAGAGTTTGAAAAAAATATAAAACAAAAATTTGAATATTTTATGACTATCATGGTTGCCATCAATAAAATAGAAACTGAAAATATGTTGAAATATAATAATCAAAAATATAAATTAGGTTCCAATTCAAATGATGAAGCATCCCCTATTGTGTCACCTTATCAACAAGTATTAAATTTAATCTTAGGCCAAAGTGATATAGTAAAAAAACAACACGACATTATTAAATTTGTGAATTTATATACGAGAGAAGCTGATGTTACTTCGGTAATTGAAGATAATCATTGGTTATATTGCGCAAAAAGTGCTGTCAAGTTAATGCCATGTTGGAAATCCAATTTAGCCAATGCATATGTAGTATCAGGTCCAGATGGTTTCATTCAATACTTGGAAAATGTAAAATCACAATTTGGAATCATGGATGAAGGAGAAGATTGGTGGTGTGATAAATTTACTGGATGGCCTATATGTAAAATTGATTTTGATATAGAAGAAGGGTATGAAGCGGGCGGTTTCAAGGCTTCATCCAGAGCTTTTATGGAAGCAGATGCCGGTAGTAAAATTTTGTCAATTGCGCAAAAAGTTCAATACAATACACCAGAAACAAAAATGATAAACAACATTATAAATGCAATATCAGTTGCTATGGGTATAAATATGGAAACCCAAAAGGAATTTATTATTAATGTTGTTATTGATTCTATTCGTAATACTGTAGAATCAGAAAAAGATTACAAACAACAAGTTAAAGAAATGGCAGAAAAGGGGAAAAAAATTCCTTCTTATAAAGATTTTTATAATACCGCGTTATTATACTATACATTAGGTACTTTTTTAATAGCTGTTCAGTGTGCTATGCCATCTATAAAAACTAGAAAGACACATCCAGGGTGTGTTCGTTCTTTTTCGGGATATCCATTTGAAGGAACTGGTGATTTTAGTAGTGTTACCTATTTAGGGTGTGTTGCATACGATATTCGCGAATCTGGTGAACCATGGCACGTATTAAAAGGAAAAAAACAAGAAGTTATCATAACGAAATTGAAAGCAGTTATTAATGATGTTTTATTGTTGATTCCAGATGTACAAAGAAAATTTGAAGAAAAAACTGCCTATTTATTAACTAGTTCATCTGATGCTATTCCAGAAGATCATAATATTAATAAATGGTTACAATTTTTACCACCACTGCTGAATTTCAAAATAAAACATTTAGTAAATGTTTCAGATGAATTTAAAAGATCTCTTATAAGTGAATTAAGAAATGGGTCTATTCATCAAAGAGAGAAACTACTAGTTGTTGACTCAAAAATAATTCAATTCTCTCTTGCACTAATAGAAAGAATACAAGAGGTAGTGAAAAAAAATCCACCACTTCTTACTTCTACTAATAATGAACCATATCTAGAAAATGCATGCTGCGAAAGTAAAGAAGGAGAGACTACAATTTCTTATTTTGTAAGTAAAGATTCTAGAATAGGAGAATATAATCAAATTGTCTCACAATTGTCAAATATGATGGAAGATATTATTAGTTATTCAAAAAGCGGTATTTTTTACAGCAATGCAAATACGAAAAATAAATACCCATCTATTAGTCAAGAGTTTAGTGAAAAAACAATTTATTTATCCTTTATTTTCTTTTGTAAATTCAAAACATTGATACCTATACCAGAAGATTTATTACCATTATGTACTGATAAACCTGGAACAGAATTAATTCAACAAAGCGATTCTGTAGAGCGTATTATTCAAAAGTTAAAGGAGGATGGCAGAAATTATAAAAATGATCAATTTTTGAGACTCCTCCAGATCATTGGAAAAAATAATATTATCCATACAAATTTAAAAAATACTGAAAATTCTTCTATTACCAAGATGATAAAAATTATAGAAGTCATTGATGACGAAAATGATGAAGTTGTTGAAAAGTCTCTACGAGATTTAATAACAATTGCTTTAGACACATTTGACTTAGCTACAACCGAGTATACAAAAGAAGTTATTGATCTCAACAATTTTTTAATTAGAAATATTGCAGAAATGAAAGAGGAAATTATTGACTTTGTGAAAAAAAATGCTGGCTCAAAAGTTTCAAATAAATCGATTAAAAATATGGTAAAAACAATAGAAAACTTATCTACATGGTCTGCTGAGTCGTCTTATCGTAAGAAAGATATAAAGATATCTGATGACTCATTATATAATGTTACTCATTTTTACAAAAATTTTATTGAGAATTTTGTTACTATATTTCCAAATATTATTTTAAATAGTGTAAATTATGATGACATTCATATTCCAAGCTATTTTAAATTCTCAGGAACTCATATAAGTAAACTTAAAAAATATGTGAGTGAATATTATCAAGATTTAAAAACTTTTTATGGGACAAATATTTTATCTGCTGTTCTTATTAAAATACAACAGAGTGCTAAAAATGTATTGATTCTTTCTAATACAACTCCTGCATTTACAAGCATTCCAGTTTCTGGAGAAGATACTATTAAACCTGTTTTTGATGAGAGAACAAGTAAATTTTTATTTGAATATTATTTATTACGCGTTTTTATCAACTATATTGAACTTTCCGACGAAGATGCTATGGTTGTCACTGAGGTAGTAAAGGAAATAGAAGTGACTGATGTTTTCTCAGTAGAAAATTTTGAAGAACAAGAAACACGTGTAGATTTATCTATGAGTTCCCGACAAACATTTGAAACATCTTTAGTCAGCGGTAATAAAAAAGAATTACGGCAAAATATTGCAGCACTTTTTATTTGTTTTACAAATATTATGAGCGATGAAAAGAAGACAATTGATACTTCTTATGAAGAGATTCAAGATCGAGTTTTTAAATTAAAAGAAAGAGAGAAGGATTTAGTAACGGATCGTTTGAAAAGAATGACGGATGAAGAACGTAATGCGGATACTATTTTGAAGATCAATAAACTCGGTATGTATAGTAAAGGTATGCAAAAGGGTCTGACAACTTTGGACAAAGATTTTTATGATGAAGAGCGCGATTTTAGAGATGAAATGGCAAAAGCAGAGAGAAATATTAGAGGGGGGAATATTGATGCAAATGATGAAATTATGGATATTTTATTAGATGAATATATGGAAAAACAAAATGAAGAAAAAGAAATAGATGCAGATGCTTATGATATGAGTTTTATGAATGAAACTTACTATGATGGTAATACAGATGGTGTAGGTGCACCCGAAGAGGAGTATGGTGACTATGAAGCAGAATATTAAAATAATTTAGAATCTTTGTTTATTGTTTATTGTTTATTGTTTATAATTATAAAATTATAAAAAATTGTTTATTATATAAATATATAGTATGTCTAAAAATTATATTAGAGAAAATCCAACACTTGTAGCAGTAATATTATTTCTTATTATTTTTGGTGTTATTCAAATGACGAGACCTTCTTGTTTTTATAATAAAGATGGTAGTATTCGTGAATTTGGTATAGGATATAAAAATAAAACAATTTTTCCTATTTGGTTATTGTCTCTTATTTTAGGTATTTTATGTTATTTAGGTGTTCTATATTATATAAATTATTCAAAAGCATTTTCAAATATTTATTATTAAATTTATATTTCTCATTTACAACTAATAATAATGTAAATTATTTATTATATTCTACATTTTTATTTGCTGCATATTCTGATGAAGTCGTTGCATAGTCTGAACCAGTCGTTGCATAGTCTGAACCAGTCGTTGCATAATCTGATCCAGTCGCTGAATAATCAGTTGTTTCAGCATCATCATCTATATTTTTTTCAGCTGTCTTTTCTCCGTCTTTAAATTTTTGATAATTTGCTTCCATTGTTTTTACATTATTTGCACATCCTCTAGCAGAAATTTTGAGTTGAACTACTGATGTAACTAGTATACCAGTATAAAGAAACCACATCATTTGACCTACATTATCTTTTTCTACAACCAACTCAAATAATTCATCTCTTTTTTTAATTGTTTCTTCTGAATTTTCTCTATATTGTTTCTTTTTGAGCGGAGTTAAAATTTCCCAAAAATTTTGAAAATTTGTTGGCGTCATTTGATTTATTAAAACAGAACTATTTCCACAAATTTTTATTATGGCATCAGCAGCCCTATCTATTTCATCTTTTTTTGTTGGATCCATGTTTTCTGATAATTGGTTTTCAACATCTCGATCAATCAATAATTCGGTAATTATTTGATTTGCAGAACTAGATATCCAATAATAACCAATTACATCTGAAAATGCACTTTTAAATCCCGGATACATAGTTAAAATTAATATTAATATACCAAACAGAAGTGTCCATGGTACAATTGTTATCATGCCAGCATAACCGATATTATCTGAAACACTTCCGCCACATTTTTCAGTTATTACGTTCATATTTACTATACATTGAATGATTATTACTGCAAAAAAATATATAGCTAAAAAGGTATAACTATTTGAATAATAAATCGCTACTTCATTTTCCTTTGTTATTGTATCATACGTTAATTTTGGTAGGAAAAGATAATATACATATGTTGTTAATATAAATGTTACAATACTTACATAATTAGACATATAGATAATATGTATAAATTATTTTTTATTTTTAACAATAATTAATATGAATTTTGATAACTCTTCTAAACCAGAACTTACTGAACCTGGCGTTAAATATTTTCTTTATCAAACACTTAAGCAATGTCATATTGCACGTGATCATTTTCATAATATGATATTTAATGTAGGTTTATTCATTGGCTTTTTGATTATTTTAGGATTGATTTTACTATATAAATATAAAGGAAAATTGACTCCAGTCGAGATTGAAAGAAAAAATAAAGAAAAACAGCAATATATTTTATCAAAAATACAGAATTTTCAACAAGCTAAACGTGTCGCTCATCAAGAATTAATTACTGGATTGCCAAATTGGGACAATGAATATGATATTCTAAATTCTAAACCACTTTATTGAATAAATTCAAGATTAAATCGAAATAATTTATTCACTTCTATTATATAATGAATACTTTACCTGATATAAAAGAAGCTGTAAATGAATACTTTAAACTTAAGAATAAATATGATATTCAAATAATGACAAATAAAAAAAAAATTATGAATAATGTACATCTTAGTAATCGTGAAAAGAGAAGCGAGTATACTAAACTTAAGCCAAAATGTATACATTGTAAAAGACCTGGCGGGACTATTTTTTCTACCAATTATGCAGCTGAAAATGAAAAGGATGAATCATATAGAGAGTTGCGCGCCTTTTGTGGAATTGTAGCTGATCCGTGCAATTTTAATATTGTTATTCGTTTGGCGAAAATTGAATGGATGCCCGAACTTTTAAAAACTATGGAAAAAGATATTAAAGATTATAAAAATGAAATTATAGACAATAAAAATAAATTACTTTTTGGTTATTTGAATACAGAAGATGCTCTTGAAAAATTTGATAACATTAAAGAATATATTACTAATTATACTTCTTTATATGAACAATACTTGGAAAGTTATCATAGTATTGTAGACAATACTGAAAAAAAACAAGAGTTAAATGAAGCGATTACTAATTCATATATAGAAATTCAAAAAATAAAAGATTGTATTCTTCAAATGAATGAAACAAATAATGTGCAGTATGCTAGAGATGCTGTCAATATTTATACTACTACATTAATGCCTTTACTGAATACAATTCGCAGTTTAAAATATAATGAAACTATTGTATGGCATAATGAGTATACAAATACATGTAACTTGATTCAAAATAAATATAGTATAGAAAATTTATCTTTTACTAGTTCAAATGATAAAGTCATTGCATATGATGTAGAATATTCAGTTGCACCAAAGAAAAAAAGTTTACTTATTGAGTCAAGTAGTAGTAATGAATTGATTGAACCTGAATCTTTGCCAATTCCAGAACCCATATATGGTGATGGTTTAGATGGCGTGAAATGGAATGTACCTCAATATGAAAATTTATGGTCTAGGATACCAAGTCCTCTTCGTGTCGCACTTATTACTGACAGAGAATGGATGCAAGATTTCATGGCGAATTGTGTTGCAGCAAGAGCTAGTGGTCAATCTTGTACATTTACTACTCCGAAGAACTTAATTTTGCCACCAGAAATTGGTCCAGATGGTAAATCCAATTTTGGTATAAATATATATAATCAAGCGTTTGATTCATTATCAGAACCCGAAAAGAAAACATATTTAACACTTTATAATGAACAAAATGGAGTAACGAATTATACTATGTTGGCAAATGCAATGAATAATCTTGTTGCGAAAATGGTACAATTTGATCGAGGATATTTTTAAACGAGGATATTTTTAAACGAGGATATTTTTAAACGAGGATATTTTTAAACGAGGATATTTTTAAACGATTATATTTATATAAAATATATATATATATAAAATATATATATATAAATATGATATTCAACTACATTTCTTTACCTGTATTTTTAATTAGTTTTGCTATTGGTCTATTCTTTGTCTATGTGTTAGGTCCTGAAATGAAAACCATTTACATTTATCCTACTCCAGAAAATGTTGATAAAATTTTATTTAAAGACAAGGCTGATAATTGTTTTCATTTTGAAGAAGAGGTTGTAGATTGTCCAAAAGATAAAAGTTTGATTTCTACAGTTCCGATTCAGACATAACAAATACAATAGTCTTTATTCTTTGTAAATTAAAATTCTTATACTAATATATCAAAACTATGCCAATCCATTTTGGAAAATTTGTGCATACAGAAACCGGTAAAATGTTAATGTCTATTTTACTAGGTTTCGGTTTAGCATCCCTATTTAGAAATATATGTAAAGATAAAAATTGTTTAATTTTTCATGCACCATCTCTGAATGATTTCAAGGACAAAATATATATGAGTTCTTCTGGGAAATGTGTAAAATATAAATCTGTAGCAACCAAGTGTAATGTAAATTCTAAAATTATTGAATTTGATTGAATATAAAATTTTTAGTTTGCGTCTATTGCATCATTATTATAATCATTTTCTATAATAATTATGTCTTCTGAATCTACGAGCATTTTAGATTTACCTATGGATCCTGTTAATAATGGAAACATCTCTTTAAATGCTGTTGAAAATACTCAACAAATGCAAGGCGGATCATCTAGTCTTTCTTTAGACCAAGGTACCATTAATCAAATTGTGAATAGTCTTCAACAGGCTAGTATGAATGGCGGCACTCAGTTATCATCTAGAGATATTCCTATGACTACTATAGGACACAGCAATGATCCTGAGGTGCGTCCAAATTATATTCCTCCTCCACCTCAAAATATGGATTATATTCAAAACTATGAACAAGCATCTGACATGGTAAATACATATGGTCGAAATAATCAGAAAAATAATTCATTAGATGATATATATAATGAAATTCAAACACCTTTATTAATCGCGGTTCTATATTTTTTATTTCAATTACCATTTTTCAGAAAATTTTTGTTCAGTTATTTTCCTATATTATTTTCAACAGATGGCAATTTAAATATTAATGGTTTTTTATTTACAAGTGTTCTTTTTGGTTTCATCTTTTATTTTTTTAATAAATCATCTCAGTATTTTAATGCATTTTAGTGCGGCAAAGATTATACTATATATGTTTTTATATAAAAATCCGCAAATAGTAAAACTAATCCTGCACCAAATAATCAAGTGATTTTAATAATGAAATAATGAAAAGTATCAACAATCGGTGGTCTATAAATATAAAAATTTATCTGTAATTTTTGATTGTAAGAAATCTACATCACAAAAATGGATACAAAAATATTGTGAGTTTATTTGTATATGAAGAAATAGTTTTTATTTTTTACACCTTTTCTCATTTCAAACGCCCATTATTTACGACATATCGAACAAATTCTTAAATTTTTCTCATTCTCGTATTTTTCAGTTTTTTCATTGTCCCATTTATCCCATTCTTCGTTATATATTTTAATTAAAGGATAATCATTCGCCCATTTTATATTTTCTGGGTCATCATAATATTCATCTTCAATATCAGGATATGGAAATATAGGTTCTCCTTCAATATTTTCATTACCATAATAACATCGTTTGAAACAACTAATACATAATGAATGATTACATCTTGGTTGCGATATACATTCTTTAATTTCTAAACATATAGGACACTCTAAATTATTACTCATTTCTAAAATACCCTTGCCTGTATGCTCGTATTCACCGCTTTTCCAAGTTCCAAACATCATATCACAATTAGTACATAAATAACTTGCTTTACAATCAAACCACCATTTTGGTAATACTGCTTCACATACTACGTGGTTTTTACATTTTATTCCTCCACCATCTTCTTCTTTATATTGGTGATCATAACCTATATTGCTATTTTCATAATCAAAATCTCTGTTCATAGTTATTAGATATAACAAAATAATCTTTATATAATTAAGATTATTTAATTTCAAATTTTTATTCAATAATGGGCGTTTGAAATGAGAAAAGGTGTAAAAAAATTGAAACTTTTTTCTAATATTATTTTAAGAGTATAACATTAAGATGGAAGCAATCAACAAACGTCAATTAGTTAGACTATCTACTACACAAGAATATATATTTCGTATCCCTCCTCATATTAATCTTGAGGATAAAAATCAAGTAAAACATTGGGGGATGGAAGGGTGTGTCCTTGTTATTGAACATCTTGATGGAACAAAAATAAGGATTAATACTGAGTATGTTCATCCATCAGAATATGATTTATATTATAAATCTACTACTGAAATTGAAACATATAATGAAAAAGAAGAAACATAAATTAGAACAAGTTGTACTTTAGTGATATTAACCCTTTTCCAAGAAAAATAATATCTATTATATTATTTTCATGGCATAATGTGGTATGAGTTGGTTGGAAGTGCTGTTTATGTCCCATTTTAAATCTTCAAAGGTGTAAATATATATTCAAAAAGATTTAAATATACATTCAAAAAGATTTAAATATATATTCAAAAAGATTTAAATATATATTCAAGATATTACTTATTCATGATTGACTTTATACAACTATTACATAGTAATTATAATCATATTAGTAAAATGTTGATGTTTAATTTTTTAAAAACGGGTAATCCAATATATGATGCCATACTATCTACAACTATGATTAGTATTGTTGGGTTTATTACAACGTATGTATATGAAAATGGAGTCATTAAAGATTTATATTATTTGAATATAGATGATATAAAAAGTTGTTTTTATAAAAAAAATACAATTATTATTGAAGGAAGAAGAAGTTCTATTATATCTCCTTATAATTTGACATGTAGTATTTCTTCTGTATATTCAGATCGTTTCAAGGCAATTTGGAACTATATTATAACTAACATTGATAAAAATGATACCATTTATAAAATAAAAGAAACACACACCAATTATGAAAATGAAGATACGAACAAAAAAAGAAAAAAAGATATTTTTATGGTTTCGCAAAATAGACATTTTACTATTGATAAAAATATTTTTGTTAGAACTGAAATACAAAAAGAAAATGATAATGATGAAAAAGAAAAATCAAAAACAAAAACTGACAAAATTATTATTAATATTTATTCTTATATATATTCACTAAGTTATTTAAAAAATTATATTGATAAAATTACTGAAAAATATTTATCATCTATTAAAGAAAATCGTCAAAATAAACGTTTTATTTATTTTTTAGATAAAATAAAATGTAATGATGATGAGTCCAAGTTTAACTGCTGGAGCGAACATATTTTTGAAAGTCCACGAAACTTTCATAATATTTTCTTTGATGGTAAAAAAGAACTAATTTCTAAAATAGATTTTTTTTTGCAAAACAGAGATTGGTATTATGATAAAGGAATACCTTATTCTCTTGGAATTGGATTACATGGACCTCCTGGAACAGGAAAAACTTCTTTTATAAAAGCATTAGCTAATTATTCTGGACGTCATCTTATAGTAATTTCATTAAAATTATTCAAAACAAAGTCTCAGTTGGAACATTTCTTTTTTGAAAATACATATAATTCTAACAATGAAAAAGATAGTATTACATTTGATAAAAAAATTATTGTATTTGAAGACATTGATTGTATAGGAGATATTATATTAGATCGTAGTAAAAAAAATAAAATGAATTCTTCTACATACAATTATAGAAATGTATCTAAAAAAATGCAATTGGAATCTAATGTTAAAATATCAGATGTCATTGAAAGTATATGTGATTTAAAGGAAACTACTAATTTATCAATTGTTCCTACAGAACAACCGATTACATTAGATGATATATTAAATTTATGGGATGGTATTCGTGAGACACCTGGTAGAATTTTAGTTATTTCTTCTAATCACTACGATAAATTAGATCCTGCTCTAATTCGCCCAGGCAGAATTGATATTACACATGAATTAAGTAATGCTAGTCATAATACTATATCTGAAATTTATTTCCATTTGTTTGGAAAAAAAATGGATACAAAAAAATTAGCAAAAATAAAAGAATATTTTTATTCTCCTGCTGAACTAATCAATATTTATATTGGTACAAATAAAATAGAAACAGCATTTATTGAAAGATTAGTTAAAAATAAAAAAATATAAAAATAAAAAAATATAAAAATAATTTATTTTATTTTTAAAAAATATAATAACTAAATAAATATAATGAGTATTCAAGAACAATGTGGATTAAAAGCTCAAGAAGTGACAAGTAATATTATGTCGCAAAATGGTTCTAATGCGTTTCAAAAGAGGGAGGCAATAAATAATGCGTATAGTTCTGCAGTTGCTTCTTATGATGCAACTTTAGCGGCAAACAAAGGTATAACAAATAATATTGAGGAAGCAACTGAAGCCGCGTTTACTTCTTCTGTGACTGCAAGTTCAGTTGCAAGTGTTACTTCCACTCTGATTTTAAATACAATTGTTTCAAATACTAGCATTTATCTCGCACAAAAATTTAGTTTCGAAGAGTCAATAATAAAAACATTTAACTATTATTGGAATAAATATCCAGATTTATTTGGAAAAATTCAAATAGTTTATACAGATGTAGATGAAAATGGTAATCCAGTTACTGATAATGCTAAAATTATAAAAAATAATATAAAATATTTAGATATATATTATAATAAAGGATATAGATTATTTATTGGATTTAATAGATCTTCAATTTTAACAGGCGTTTTACAATGGTTTGAAACTATTGGAACAAAAGCAAAAGGGATTTCTTTAACAAGTTCATCAAGCTCTTTAAATTTTCAAAAACCTATATATAGATTAGAAATTACTAATAATAATTTATTAGATTCAGTAAATGTTAAATTAAATAATGCTAGTAAAATATACTATATTTATAGTGATGGTGAAATTGCAGCTATAAGTTTTTTACAATCATTAGAATTATTATATCCTGGTAAAATAATTCCATATCCTGTAAAACCAGATTCAAGTAATTTAATTTTATCTAGTATTCAAAATTTATATAAAAATGTAGATGAAAAATCCGTATCTCTTATGTATTTATTTGTAGGTACACAACAAACCGATTTTGTTAATTTATTTAATGATGATTTTCCAATGCCAAATTCTACTTATGATATACTTAAAGTTGGTTATCCATTAATCAAAGAAACATCTAAAAATGCTTTAGTTAATAAATATAATTTCTTGAATAATATATCTTTTTCGACTTCTAAATTATTTCGTGATGGATTAAAAGAATTAGAAACAAATTTTTCTCCATATGTTCCAAATGCATTATTATTAATTAATAAATTAGTTGTAAATGGTGACATAAAAATATTAGCATCACATAATTCAATATTAGAATTTAATGAAAATAATGATATAAAATATTTTACCTTTTTAAATAGTGTTTATTCTAAAGATGATAAAGGAACATATTATTATAAAGAAGATTTTTATTCTGTATATGACCCTATTGTTGGCAAACAAATCTTTTATGTAAATTAACCTTTGTAAAAGGTTAAGCCAAAATATTTAAATCCACATTTCCACCTTTGTAAAAGGTTAAGCCAAAATATTTAAATCCACATTTCCACCTTTGTAAAAGGTTAAGC
>Ga0209443_1000132_pt1 | contig 48320 bp, 45 predicted proteins | sample LauGreBMM110DCMD_2_FD_187571 | JGI IMG/M metagenome (GOLD analysis project Ga0209443, IMG submission 187571) | Freshwater lake microbial communities from Lake Michigan, USA - Su13.BD.MM110.DCMD (SPAdes) (version 2) | ecosystem: Environmental > Aquatic > Freshwater > Lake | place: Lake Michigan... | reverse complement strand
TTTTTGTTGGACATAGGAAAATGGTTTTGCGACTGCGTCTGCCGTTCCAGCAATGACCGTTCCAGTCGTACGCATGGAAAACTCCTTCATCCGCTTTGCCGTGGTGTCATAGGTATCCCTAAAGGCGGTTGTTAGGCTCGACATGCCTTCAATGGCACCCTTCTGAATTTCGTCTTCAGCAATTTTGCCCATCACGCCAGTAGCCTTATACGCCCTAGCGGAATCCCTTAATGCTACTTTTCGGCCAGCCTTGAGGGGGCTGAGTAGCATGTGTGGAATGTCTAATCCAAGATACGAAAGTGCGTTAGCCAGTTTTGGGTCGATGAGGTTCTTAACAAATCCTTTGTAGTCTGCTGGAACCCAGTCGCTGATAATGTCCGTCTTGCCCTCTTCGAGTTCCATCGAGCGATTATTAAACCAACGAGCCTCGTTAAACTGGTCGATTTGGTCTTCAATAGTTCCAGTGCCATTGATGTAGTCCTTAAACCTGTAAAATACAGAGTCTGGGTCCTCGGACTGAGCCAAGATACCGTAAAGGTCACGGACGTCACGAGCCACGGCGTCCACTGCGGAAATTGGTGCCTTAAGTGGGTTGCGAGCAATTCCTTTAACAATATCAACTGGGACCCTAGCGATGACATTTCCCATCTGCTTAACCGTCTCCATGGTAAACTCATGTCGGTCCTTGTTGGCTACCCTAAAAAGTTCATAAAGACGCTTCCCCTCCGAAGTGGTCTTGTCGAAGGTCTTAGTCCTGTTTGCCGCAAAGTATTCCCACACTTCATCTGGGGTGGGTTCATGAGAGCCGACGTCGCCATCGGACATGGACTTCTCTTCTGGCGACAGTTGATAGGATAGCCTCAGGCCATCCGTCATGGCCTCGTTGATTGCTTGGTCTAGTACTGCTGGGTCAATCTGCTCTGGAGTATCTTGGCCATCCTGTTCGTTAATCATGGGTCTGAGTGTCGATTACGCCTTTGTTAAAGTATTGGTTGGCCTTGGTCCTTGGCGAGGAGTCAATGAAACTAAGTCCATTGGCTTCACCAACTTCCATCGCCTTACGCATCGCACTTTCCCTTACGTTCCTGAGGATAGCAAGTTCGTTTCCACCAAGCCTAGTGATTGAAGAAGAGGCCCTTTGGGGCACCATGTGGGAGGCAATGAGCATGTCATTGTCGGAGACGGAACCACCCATGCCCTTCATGTCTTTCATGAGGGCTAGGTAGTCAGTCTTGATGCTAGACTCCAACATTCGGGCCAGAGCCGAGTCTTGAGATGGGTCTAGGCTACCTAGGTATGTGTTTTTTCGATACAAAGACTCGAGTTGAGCCAGTTCCCTATTCATCTTGGTTAACTTGCTAAGGCTACCCCTGAAGGCCCTAGCCGACTCATCTCCACCCCTGAATGGGACAGAGCCAATGCCAGCCCTTCGGGCAAGCATGTGTGCTGGGACGGACATGGGTTTGCCATCTGGTCCTTTCATGTTGTAGACGCCCTTAGGCCCTAGGGTAAACTTACGTTTAAAGACCTTACCCTGCTCATCGACGTCGTCTAATTCAAAAGATTCATCCTGCTGGAAGATGGCGGCACCCTTGCTTTTCATAAGGGCCTCAACGGCACCATAGTCACCAAGGCCAGCATAGAACTGGGCATCTCTCATCCTAGGGTCTGGAGCCTTAGGGGGGGCTTTTGAAGCCGCCCTTAGCATGTTCTGCCTAGCAATTCCCAATTGGGCGGTCTGGGTATTTTTGCCGATGTGGGCCCAAGGACTGAAACCCATAGACACATTTTGCTGGGCCTCGGTCATGTCATCAAACCCAGTCGGCTTGGTTGACTGTTGCCTCACGAGGCCAGCCATGGCGTTGTACCCCTGAGCGTCCTCCTGCTCGGCCTCAATCGGCTCCTGTTCCTGCATTTCGTCGTCAATCATTTTTCTTCAGGGGCAAAGGGCATTTTGCCGATTTCGATTGGTACAAATCTGACCTTTGGAAGGCCATTGTCGTCCTTTTCGCTTCCATCAATAGCGTAGGCGTATTTCTTTCCGTCTTTTTCAAATGTATTAGGGAGAAATAATGGCTTAGATGCGTTGACCTTTTTGCCATTTGCTTGGGCCTTCCTGATTACTGCGTTCCAGACCTTATTTGGGTCGTCATCCTTAATAGCCTTAGAGACAAGGCCTTCGTACTCGTCGTCCTTCATGCTAGTAATGGCAGACCTCCAGCCCTCGTCCTGACCCTTGTCGTAATCATCAAGGTCTTGCATACTAAATCCGTCAGTCATCTCGCCCATGACGGACTTCCTGAACTTGGTCTCATACTTTTTTTGCTCTTCAGTTTTAATTCTAGCCTGTTTTTTCTCTTTTGGCTCGGTAATTTTATCCCAGTTAGAGTCAATCAAGTTACCAAGGTAACCAAGCCCTTGGCCAAGTAGGCCACCTTTAGCCATGGCACTACCGATTTGTCCGCCGTATTCGCCAGCCTGAGGGAAGTTGCCACCCACACCGCCGATAAGCCTTCCAAGCCCTCGTCCTGCCCCTCCTGCAAAACTAAATGGAGATTGCAGTACTGCACCTGCAATTTTGAGAGCACCCAGCGGAGCCTGTTCTGAAATAAAATCCGAAAGTTTATCTATCCTGCCGTTCACTGACAGGCTTGGTGCGGGTTGAGTTGCTGGAGGGGCTACGTTAGACTGGGTCTGGCCACCAACATTTTGGTTCGACCTTCTTGACTTTAGGCCCTTACGAACGGCTTTAACAATTTTTTTGCTACTCATAAAGTTTAAGCCCTTTTGGCGTTAGCCCTAGTATTGGCGGCAACTTGCGAGCGGGTACTTGCGACCGATTTTCGGTTTTGGTAGTCATCCCATTTCTTAAACAACGCCCCCGAAGCCCATTCTGCAAATTTCCCAGCGTTAAGGGGGTCCTTTTCGATTTTACCGCCACGCTGTTTTACGTACTCATCGCCTCCGTAAATGTTGGCTCGCATGGCATCATAGCCACCACCGCTAATGCCATTAAGGAAGGCTTCGGCACCGCCAGCGGCACGAGAAGCAAGGCCATTCCCACCCCAAGCATTAGCACGACGTCCCTTATTGCCAGTTGCCGTTCCAAAAGATTCTCCCTTAGAGACCATCCCAGCAATGAGGCTACCATCAGTTCCAGTGAGTTCATCCCAAGCATCAGTAAGCCCACCTGCTACGTTAGTGACGGCGGCGGTTCTGTTAGCAAACCGACCAATCTTATCCATAATGCCAGCGGCTGGGCCTTGCAGGCCAGCGAGGTTACCGCCACCAGTAAGAGTTTTGCCTACACCGTATTGTTTAACGCTTGAACCCGCCCTCATCGCTTCATCGGCCATGCCGCCAGCGTCGAACATACCACCAAGAACCATATCGGCGGTGCTTTGGGGCTCATCGGGGATTTCGGAATCGGTACTGGCTTCATCAACTAATACTTCCTCCTCCTCCTCCTCCTCATCAGGGCCTTTAAATGGGTTTTCAGCAGTAAGGTCAGCCAAGAAGGCGTCAAAATCTTCGTTGCCTGTTCCCCCCGCTTGGGCTTTAACGTCTTCGGCTCCACCAGCGGCTTGGGCGGCGGCATAGGCATCCGTGTCGTCTCCCGCTGGACTGCTTGCTTGTGCCTTTACTTGCTCTGCTGGAGTTTCGCCGTAAACTTTAAATTTCGGTTCAGGTCCTTCACCAGTAGAATTAAATTTAGACAAAATCGCACGCTGTTCAGGAGACACTCCATCGACAAGTTTCTTATTTTCTATAGGCTCCCTGACATTTTTTTCCTGCCATTCCATCCTTCGGGTAAGTTCTCCGCCCATTGTCCTGTCCAAGGCCATAAACGCTGGGCTATTCTTGTCCTGCATCTGAGCCTCAAAATCCATGCTATGCTGTCTAGCGGTGGCCAAACCGTATTGATTCATGTACGCCGCTTGACCAGCCGCAATTCCATTAGGTGACGTTGCTCGGCCAGTTGCATCTGCGTATTTACCACCCTGCCTAATGCCCCAAGCCCTTCCAGATGAATTAGGGTCCTTGGCAAGGTTTGCCTTCCTGTCTGCTTCATTAGTTGCGTTAGCACCAAGGCCACCTTCGGTAGCAGGAGTATTCTCAGGGCGTCGGCCATCGGCCAAGTCGCCACTCCCGCTCTGTTGCTGTGGAGTTTCGGTCTCAGCCTGTTTCTTAACGGTAGATGGATTTACGGTAACCTTAGATGGGTCAACTGCGGTATTCGGTGATTTTGGGGCTGCGGCGGTGGAGGCGGCATCATTGTTATTCAATTGGTTAATTAAAAGTCCTCCCCCCAAGGCACCGCCAAGGGCGAGCGGAGTGGCCTTCTTTACTGCTTCGCCTAAACCACCAGCGACTGGGGCGGTGTTGCCAGCATTAGCACCAGCAGAGACGGCCCTAGTTGCGGCGGTATGATTCTTCTGAGCGAGGGCAAGGTCGGCTTTAGCCTTTTTCCTAGCGGCTGGAGTATTAGCGGCAAGAGCGGCCTTGTTAGCCTTGTCGAGGGCGGCTTTGGCCTTATTTGCGGCGTCTCGAAGTTGTTTAGATGTAGCCATGTTGTTAAAGTTTAATGGTCTTCCTTGAAGACGCTAAAGCCGTTGTGCCGTCCTTCTTTTCTTCCTTCTTCGGCGTTGGAGCCGTAGGCTTCTGTTCGGCTTCCTGTTTAGCCTTCCGAAGTCCTCCACGCCCACCAGCGGATTCAAATTCTAGAGAGGCACGGTCCTTGTTGCGTTCAAGCAATCCAGTTAAAGTTGATAGGGATGGATTAAGGCTTAGAAGTTTACGCACACGCATCACGTTATCCTGAAGTTCAGGAATGCGTCTTTCTTGGTCTGGGTCTCCAGATTCACCTGCGGCTCGGATAAGCATTTCTTGCTCGTCAATCATCTCTCCTAGGTAGGCAAGCCTCTCCTGCTTCAAGCCCTTTTCTTCTTTTTTCTTATCATTAAGCGAGTCACGTCGGGCTTGCTGGGCCCTATTGTCCGCTCCCGATTCAGCCAGTTGTGCACGGTAGTTTGCACCAGCGTTGCTCAAGCCTTGCTGGACAAACTCTTGGCCCATCTTTTGAATGTTCTCTAGCGGGGAATAGGTCTGGCCCAACGCCTGAGCCACGGACGAACGTCCGCTTTCCTGACCGCTACCTAGATAAGAGTATTGCATGGTTAAGTTTGTCTTGCGGCACCCTGTTGGCCGTAGGCACCAATAAGAATGGAAGCCCCATCCCAGCCGCCCCACATTGTGCCGCCCGCCTCGGCCTTGAGAATGCCAGCGGAAACACCTTCTGCCGATGAGATTGCTTGCCTGATTTGTTGGTCTCTAATTTCTCCAGCGTTTTTGGCTTCAACACCCTGAGCGTGTGCCTCGGCAATGAGCGGTGATTCAAATGGAGTTACAATTGGAATCTCGAATGCCGTCTTAAGTGCTGTTTCGGCAAAGGCTTGGTACTGAGTCGCAGAAATAGAGTTAGCAATGTAGGTAGTGTTTTGACCGCCGCCAGACGCCGCACTTAAGCCAAGTGCGTATTGCTGATTTGAGTCCTGATTGACTACCTTACTGGCTATGAAATTGTAAATTGCACCAGCGTTCGTCACGCTTCTTGCCGTTAAGCGAGCGGTGATTAATGAATCTACATGGTCGAATTCATCAGAGTTCTGCTTGTAAGCATCAAGGGCTTGAGCCATTTCAAACCGAGGGTTTCGGCCCCAAAAATTGTAAGTACCATTGTTGACGGAATTTAAACCTATTGGCAAATTTTGCAGTGCCTGTTCCGCCGCCGCCAAGGTCGAGAAGGCCAACGGAATTCCAACTCCACTGTACGGACTTCGGGTGAACGGCGTTACGAGAGAGGTTACATAAACTAGCCCAGTTGAAGCAAACCATACCTGATACTTTCCAGTGGTCGTGTAGGACGCTCCATCTGGGGCTTGGTCGGGGCCGAGAGTCCAAACGCCGTTAACAAGGGTGTTGGTATAATGCCGTATGACTTGAATGTACGGCTGCGACCCAACGCCCTGCAAATTCATTTCATGCACCTTTACATACGTTTGGTTGGCGTACGGAGGATATGTCTCTGGATTTGGAATATTGTCAGGCATTAGAAGGAGGAGAAGATTGAGCGTCCAATGAGGGATGCTTCCACCCCGATGCTCATGATGTGTGGCCTACCTGATTTTACGACTACTTCCAACTTACCAATCATGCTCTTTTTGTTAGCCAAAGCACGTCTAACCGCCGTGCCGAGGTTGTCGTTAAACTTGTCTAAGAGCCAAACGCCGTCTGGATTAGTAGAGATAAAATTGAATTCAACTTCCGTTGTTCCCTTGGTGTCCAAGAAAACGTAGCAGTTTTCGTAACGCTTTTCTCCGTGTGTGGCAAAAAAGTAGTTCCTAGACCTAATCCTAGACTGAACCGCAGTACCATTATCGGTGTTCTGACTGTCCATCAGGTAGATTCGGCCATACTGCTTGTTAATTCCCCACACACGAGAAACGCCGTCTTTCTTAGCAACGCAAAGAAGGTCGATACTGTCTGGGTAAACGTCGATTGACTCAAAGATGCCCTTAATGTCCGCATTCATCTTTAGTACCACCGTTTTGTTGTATGGGGCAAGAAGGGGCAATGCGTAGTATGCCTTGTTCTTAAGCCCAACCGCACAGACGTCGCTGAGTTTTGCTGGGTCGATTAATTTAATGATGTCGTAAATGGCGTTAGAAATTGGAGAAATGCCCTCCCCGAAATTACCTTCGCTGAACGTTTTGATTCCATCAACATCAAGGAAGGAAGTATTCCCCGCAAAGTTAGCCCAAGCGTCTTTTCCCACCACGCCGTCGTTCTTGGACAGCCTTTGGATGTTGTGGAATACGGCCTTGTCTGGAGTCTTGTCGATATTGGCCTGACGACCAAGCCCAGCCTTTACTGCGTAAATGCTCCGCTTACCAAGAATGGTCATGGAATTGACCTCTGGGATAATTGCCTGAATTTCATCGTACGTCTGCTGGACAAGGTAGGCACTGTCTGGCTCGTATGGGGCCACACCAGAGTAGAGCGTAAATTTAAGTTTATCCCCTTTTGCAGTTACGAGCCGTTCGACGATATTGCCCCCTGCGACAAAATCCGTGTCAGCCGTCTCCATGGTGAGGGCGTCCTGATAGCCTTGACCTCGGGCTTTTTGCTTAGACGCCAGATTGACCGATGTGAACGTTTCGCTCTGGCAATTAAACCTTTGGTTAGTACCCCACAAAAGTATGCTGTCCCCAGTGCTAGACTGGGCGGCACATGCGTACGTTACTGGTGCTGTCGCCGTTCCAGCAAGCGTGTAGCCCATCCTAGGGAAGACCTTGCCACCTAGCATCTCAACGTTCTCTGCGTACTCAAGTACCCCAGAGTCACCAGAGAAGGTGCAACTGTTAGGGTACGAGGAGAATCCCTCGAACCTAATGTCTCCATCCTGTTTGATTTCTTTAGGCATGACTATTAGGGCGGCGTTTCAGTTGGGACGCAGTTGCCAGACTCGTCACGATAGTATCCTTCTTCGCATGGCGGGGGGTCAACGTCGTCGCCGCCGCCACCGTTACAGCATTCGCAATCGCACTCGCATACGCCGTCGTCGCCGTCGATGCCGTCGGTGCCTTTCTTAACCACAAGTTCAATGTGGAAATTTGGAAAGGTGCCAGTAATGGTAGCCGAAGTTGTGTCTCCTTCCGTAGCATTGATAGTAAAGGATGGGTTTTTTTCAGGGTTTCTAGTTGGGGAACTTGGCTTCTTAACTACAGTGCCCTTGCCAGTGGTCGCAGTCCTACTGGTATCTCCAAACTGAACGTAAGATGAGCGACGGTAGGGCATGGTTATCCAACAATGTTATCCGTGCTGGTGACGTTGTAACCAGCATCTCCATTGTAGGTGTACGACCAAACAACGTGGTGATTTTCCATGATTTCGCTGTTGTTTTCATCGAAGGTGCCAGTGCCAACTTGGTAATAGTACGTGCCATTAGTAATAGGGTCGCCGAGGGCCGCATTCCATCCTCCGCAGGATGAATTATTCATTCCACCATAGCCATCAGAAGTGCCACTGCATCCTCCCGCACTATAATTAAAGTCCCCCTCGGTGTTGTCGTAGTTAAAGTTAGGCGATTGCCAGTGCAGGGAATAGGAATAACTTGTGCTTATTGGCCAGCCGAGGGGAGCAAAACCAGTGTGGTAATTGCCGCTACCACTGCTGTACAGGTACTCTCCGTTGCACTCCTCAAGGAAAGACCCTGCTGGGTAGTCGTCGTAATTACTGTAGGAACTTCCATCATCGTAGGAACTTCCATAGCCATCAGCGAATGCATCTGGGTTACCCCAGCCACCAGCAATGATGCTTGAACATGGGGTTGTGATGTAGTTGTGACCACTATTGGCACCACCAAGGTTAGTCCCAAGCACTGGGTACATAGTGAAATCTTGAAATAGGGCATCACTGAAGGCGTAGTCGGGATTAAAGACAACCCTGTACCTGTCCGCACCAGTACCATTGTCACTAGAAGCCAGAACCGACCCACGTGCGATAGTTTCGGTGGTGAGGGCTATGGACGTGTAATTAATTCCAGTTCCGTCTTCAATGTGGTTAAGTGTATTGTAACCCCACTGAATGGTTCCACTGGTGGTTAGGTTTTCAAATTCTGTAACAAAATCCCAACTTAGGTACTGAGGGTCTTGGCTGGTCGTAGTAACCCAGCCTGCTGGCAGGTACTGAAGGCCCCAAGTCTCTACGCTGTTCTGTCCACCCAGTCCATCAGCATACACAGTCGTGCTGTACGGAATGTAGAAAGGAGTGCCCAAGAAGTCATTGACGTACCTACTAGTGTCCGTAGGTCCAGACAGCACAGTGCCAGCCGCAGGTACGCTGACAAGGTCGCTGGCGGTCCCATTCAACGTGGCCACATTGCTATGGCGTCCGCCTAGCCTCATGTCGCCTTTGAAGGGCATTACTGTGCGTAGTAGTAGACGTAACCTTCACCATCGCACCAGACCTCGCCATTGTAGCCGTTCAACTCAAAAGAACCACCATCGTTCTTGTTAGCGGTCTTTTCATGGGTAAGGATGATAGGCGAGCCAGTACCATCGGTCTGAAGCCAGATACTGAGTAGGGCCGTGTCAGAAGTGTTAACGATACCAAATAGGCGGCGGTTCCTAACGGCCTCAAGCACCTTAATCTTGGTGCCAACGCTGTTAAAAACCTGAACGTCTACGCTAGGGATGTTTTGGGGCTGTAGGGAGTGTGACATTTTAGTAGGTTCTAAAGTTTATTTTGCGGGTTTGGCCTTGCTGGCGGAGGGTTTGGTCAACCGCTTCGTCGAACGCTTTGGCGACGTCCTGCTCGGCGAGGTTGGCTTCTTCCATTTGGCCTTGGGAACGCAGATAGTCTGCGTGGCAACCATGGATGAGGTAGGACCCGAAGAGGCGAGGGATTTCAACCATTTGCCAAGGTCCGATAGTAGGGATTTGGCCCGAGAGAGCAGTGACTCCAGTGTATTCATAAAAGTTTCCGACGCTTGGGCATCCCTCTTTTGGTACCAATCCAGTTTCTACGGCATCAGCCGCACCAGAATCGTAATAAGACTGTGAACCAAGCGAGTACGTAGTGGCGTATTTCCAGTGGGTGCCGAAGAGTTTAGGGGAATCTAGCCTGTATTCCACCCAGACGGTGGTCTCGGCGTCGTTGACTAGGTAGACGTCGCTATTGTACAGCGTGAAGTCCTTTTCGATAGCGGAGTAGGCAAGCGGGTCCTTGTTCCACACGGCCATAACTTGGCCTTTAAAGTTGTCGGGGAACGTAACCTTACGCCTGTTGTCAGTTAAGACACTTTCGCACTTGAGGTATCGGCGTTGGTCTGGCCAGTCTTGGGTTTCCCAGATGGACTGAAGCCTACGAGAGGTAAAATCACGGACTGTAGCAAACCTATCAGCGGTAGTCAGGTTCCTATCCAGACCGCAAAGTTGCAGTGAGGAGTATAGGATTTCGCTGAAAGGAACGGTACGCATTAAGAAATTGGGACGCCATAAGCGTCATAGAGGGGCTTGTTACCCTCGACCCTGACAGTTGTCTTGGCCGCTTTTGTGTTAACCTTGCACTCTGGGTTATCACGCAGGAATTCCTGCCTGAAACCAGCATCCCTCCAGCAGTCGTATCCGAGGCGTTTGCCCCAATAATGGTACGATTCGACTGGAATCCGCATGGTCAACTCGCCTAGCCCATCGACGTGATGGTGCTCTTCTTGATTTAGTTTGCCCAGCAGTTTAGCGTGAGCCTTTGCCTGAACTTTACGAAGGGCCCATCCCGTCCGAAACTCCTCCAGCATTTGCGGGAGGAGGTCGGAAGGGATGGCTTCGTGGATGGACTCTAGTCCGTCCATTCCTCTTTGTTAGGAGAGGAGACCGCCGTTGGCCGTGGAGGCACGGTAGTCGAACATGCCGAACGTGAGGGGGCTTTGGACCACGAGAGCGGCCATTGCTTCCATCATGCGGCGAGGACCGCCACCATTTTCGGTAAGTTCTCGAACCTGAGCGATGTTACCGCCGTAGCGGATTTCGAGCATGTTCCAAGGGATGATAAAGCCCTTGCACTTAGCGTTGTTGGCGTGGAGGTTGACGTAGGTCTTGGCTTCGGCTTCCGTAGCGAAGCGAGCAGGAACGGCACTTGCGGTGCCAAAGACGACACGCTCATACTTGTTCGTGGTAGCATCCTTAAGCCAGACAAGGTTCTTTCCAGAACCGTTGAGGCCAGCACCGTTAGAGGTGGCATCGGAGGCGAGATAGACGCCATCGACAACCGCATATCGGCCAGTGGTCGTGTACGAGGAGCCAGAGGCACCAGTATCGACAATGGTATATGGGTTAACGCCAGCATGGAGGAACTGGGTTGGGATAAGAGCCAACTTACCGAAGTCGCCCTCGAAGTAGTCAACCGACGCCTTGATGGTGTCGGAGGCGGCGTCTCGGGTGTTGCGGATGCCAGACACCGAGGACGGACCAGCGTCACCAGACTTCGTGTAAACGAGGTTAGTGAACTGACGCTTCAGAGCGGTACCGACAACGGCTTCGTGGTTCTTGAACTGGCCAGTCTGCTCATAGACCGAAGTCATGACGTCCTGAACCGTGTTTTCTCCCAACTGGTCAACCGTTTCGCTAGTGCCGACGATAGACGACGCAGGGGTGCGGAAGTTTTCGCCGATGGAACGGATGTCTTGGTCCTGAGTGCCATACTTCTGCTGGGTATTCTTGCTGGCAGAAAGAAGGTCATTCTTAATCCAAGCCGTGAGACAGCGAGTACGATATGGAGTAGAGCCGTTATCGATGGCGGGGAGGATGTCGGACGTGAACGTGAGTTCCATCGAACGCTTAAGGTCGATGGTAGCCTTGGACAACTGACGAGACAGTTCATCCTTAACGCCAGCGACGTTGAGAATATCCTGCGTCAGGTTGGACACGTGAACGGCACGGCGGAACATGTGGATGTTATTTTCCACTTCTTCACGGTAGCCGAGGGTGTACTGCTTGAAGGCAGGGTTCTGCGACGGATTGCTTGGGTCAACGTCAGCACCGTCGAGAACACCGAGTTCAATCGAAGGGTCTGGGTTGCGGTCAACCTGCCAGCGGAACGTAGTATTTCCAGGTTTTGAGCCACGTTTTGCCATGGACGAGATAGGAGTGTCCTTGGCATCGACGTTGGCGATGAGGTCCGAGAGTTCTTCACGAATACCGATACGGCCACCACGAACAGTGGAGCCAGTGCGGGGGTCGGAGCCCAAGAGCGGACGTTGATTGTTGAATTGTGATTCGAACAGAGAAGCCATGTGTTTTTTGTATTAGGGGGGTTTAGACGAACTTAGACCTAAACACGTCAGCGAGGTCATCGATGGAACCCGACTGTCTGAAGCGACTGTAACTTTCTTTGGCTTCCCTTTCATCTACCTTGGTAGATGCTCTGGGGGCCGAGGACATCAGGGACGGCTGATAAGGTGCACGACGCTCTGGCTGGACGCCTGAACGTGCGGACTTTTTCTGGTCCTGATAGGTGGACATTCCCATAGCAAGTTGAGCGGCATAAATCTCGTAGTCGGGGAACTTCTTGATTTCTGGAACGGCGGCGATGAACTTCCTAGCGATGCTTGCCCTCTTGTCGGAGGGGTCATTTAGCCAAGGGAACTCATCTCGGGCCTTTTGCTTGAACTGCTGTTGGACCACGATGAACTCAGCCTGTTGGGGCAGATGTTCTTCAAGGGCTCGAAGTGCCACGACTTTCGCCTTGGCAATCTCCTCCCTGCTTACGTGGTCCTTGGGACTTTCACTCTCGTAGTAACCGTCTGGATAGCGTTCGCAGAACAATCGGATATTCCGTTGACGCTCAAACTCGGCCTTTAATTTACCCTCATCGCCCACATTTCGATATGGATTGGAGTTCTGGGGGTTGGCCTGATTTCGCCTGAGCGTATCAACTTCTTCTTCGAGTTGTTTATTCTTCGCTTCCGCTTCACGTCGTAATGCCGTTAGTTTTGCCAGCCTTTTCTCGACTCCCTTAGGCGTCTTGTTGGACTTGGCGAACGTTTCGACTTCTTCTACTTCCGTGTCTGCCTCGGTTTCTTCCGTTTCTTGACCTTCTTCTTCGGAATCGGACGACACCTGTTGGGAGTCGTCATCATCTTCATCGTCTGGGTCGATGGCGGCTTCGGCCTCGGCACTTTCGACTTCATTGTTATCGGAGTTGTCGCTCTCCTCCCTAGTCTGTCCGTCAGACAGGACCTTCAGAAAATAATCTGATAGGTTTTGTTCGTTGGTCGAATCGGATTTTTCGACCTGTTGTGGCATGGGGGGATTATACTCGGTCCCAAGTTCGAGGTCAGCGGTGGGCTGTTGTTCGTTTTCCATGTAGGAATCAGGGTTTAATGCTCCCAGAAGCGTTGACTACTGTTACCCGATGTATCGAGATATCAAGTACATGAGCACACATAGATGGTTTGAGCCGTTTTTCGCTTAAGTTCGGTGCTTTAACGCCTCTTCCCTGAGTTTTTGGAACTCAAGGAGCAGGTCGTTAATAGCATCCATGCGTCCTGCGGCGTGAATCCTAGCCTCACCTAAGGTGTTGGGGGACATCACTTTAGACATTTCTATTTGTAGTGCTAAATCGCATACAACTAGGATGTTTTTGTACAGTTCTTGGGATTCTTGCTCCCTAAACATGAAGGCCTTTAAGGCGTCAATTCTGGCTTTGTCTTCGTTCATGGCATCATTGGCTGATTAAGGTCCATCTCTTCGCCCTGCTGGCCACTGAGGTCTTCCGCCGCTGACTCTTGTGCCACTTCGCCAAACTCCTTTTGGATTTCGTCGGACGCTGGGGATACTCCGACACGGCCAATTTGCTTGTTCTTCTCTTGGTCAATCGAGAACTGCAACTGCTTCATGTAGTTCTGGAATAGAATCTGGAAGATTTGGTCGCCCTGCAATGCCTGTTGAGCCTTCGGGTTCTTTTGCAGGATGTCTTGAGCGAATTGCAACTTGCTCGATGCGGCTGGGTCTTGCTCGACGTAGGTCGCTTCGTTGCCGAGCATCATCATGCCGATGTCGCTGACCACGTCCTTGTACAGTTTCTGCGAGGCGGAGGTCTGGTCGATAACAAGTTCCCTTGCGGCGTCTGGGCTGATGGATTCGATGACCAACTTGACCAGTTTATTCCTGTCGATGATGCCACTGCTATCAAGCGGGATAACCGTCTTGATAATTGCTTCGAGTTTCTTTTGGACGAATTCTGGGTCAGTGTCACGCACGTCGAACCTTACATTGAAGTCGTATTGCGAATGGATGTCCGACATGCCCTGCTTGAGCGGGGTGTTTGTAATCCTGACAATTTGCTCTTCTGGCATGTACTGAAGGCAAAGGGAGAACATCTGCGAGAACGCCCTAGTCCAGAACTGAAGCCAGTTGTCTACCTGAAGTTGCTTCAGCATTTGAATCTTCTGTGGGTCGATGGCTTCGCCCACGGCGTATCCGTAGTAATTGCCAAGGTCTTGCTCCACTTGAGCGATGCACTGGAATGCAATTGAAGCGTCACCCTTTGGTGGCTCAAGCCAAGTGTAGTCGTCCTTATTAGAGACTGGGAGGACCTGTGCTGGTGCAATTCGATTGAGTGCACCAATACGCTTAACGACCTTTACAGGAGGCAACACCTCAAACGCCGTCCTGTCCCTGATTGCGTCCTTCTGGGCCTTGACTTCATCCTGCTCGGTCTTGTTGATTTCTGGGATACCACGAGACTCGGACACGGCCCTGCGGTGCCGTTCACGCCTGTATTCAATAAATGGATACTCTCCGTGAGCGTAGTTAAGAAGTTCTTGCTTTGCGTAGAGCCCTTCCCCAACACGAGGAGAAAACACAGTGTAGTAGATGGCTGGAACGTCATCAGCGTCTAATTGCCTGTAGTATGCCCAAACGATTTCGCAGAGATTGTTGCCACGCTCGATGTTCGAGTTGAGCATAGTGGTGGTAGGAATCAGATTCGGGTCATTGAAGTAGTAATGGTTGCCTAGCGTACCAGCCACCTTGTCCACCCATTCCTTATCCCAGCCGTCAATCTTTGCCGTTGAGCGAAGTTCGACCTCGGTCATGTACTGACGCCTAAAAATTACACGGGCTTTTTGTAGGTCAGCCGTCTCGGGCGGGAAGCACACTTCATCGAAAGGCTTAAGTGCCTCAATGCACGGAAGGTTCTTAGATACAAACTGCTCTGGCATGTCGCCCTGTCCCTTTTCACGCATGTCACGGACAAATTTCTTGATGTCCTTGACCTTCATATCCCTGATAAGGTCCCTGACAAGGGATACGGCGTACTCTTCCTTTGCTGGGTCTGCGATTGCGTTCACGAGTTTGTTAAATTCGCCACCTTGGTTGCCAGACTGCAATTCCGCCGCCGCCATCTGTTGAAGTTCCTGCATCGTCATGCTTTGGATTCGGATGGACATCTGTTGCTCCCAAGTCACCTGAACTACCGACCATCCGTAAGTCAGTGCGTAGTCTGCGGCTAGTTCGGCCTCCTTGTGTAGTTCGTTCTTAATCTTGGTCTCAACAAGCCAACGCATGAGGTTGGTTGCAGACGCCGCCGCCATCGTGTCGTTGATTTCAGTTCCACCAACCTTTAGGGTGCAACCCTTAAAGGCGGTAAGTAGTAGTGCCTTTTGGTCGTTGATTAGCCTATCAACAAGCCTAACACGAACGTCGGAAGCACCCTCAAATGGGAACGCTGGGTCGCCTTCGGGCCTAGCCCAAGAGTGTTTCTTTCCATCTTCGGTTTGGCCAGCCCATCGGCAAAGCCTGATGTCGTCGGCGTAGTTCATCTTGGACACCATGGTGCCCATGTACGCAGACCGTTCGTATTCTTCTAGGAGTAACTGGATGTCTGGCTTTTCGCTGTGGAACGCCAGTTTGTCGCTGTGCGGATTAGTGCTTTTGAATTTCATTAGAGTGTTCGGTGATAAAGTCGTTGATGCTATCCCTGTAGAGCATGTGCTGACCGCCAAGCGTCTTAAACGTCTTGATAAGCCCAGAACGCCTTAACCTAAGCAGGGTAGACTTTGAGATGTTAAAGATTCGTGCGGCATCAGCCAGACGAAGAAGTGGTGGGGTTTCTTTGGGTAGTTCCATGTTAGTAAGAGCCTCCTCCGATTGCACGATAGGAGTCAGAGCCACCATAGAGCGGGTCCATGACTGCAAGATACCTTAGGGCGTCAATAGGGTCCTTGCTCGCACCCTTCTCGGCATCTAGGCCAGTCCATTCCCTAAGGCACCAAATCAAATTGTGGCAATTTTCGGAGATGTAAAGTTTTGGCTGGTTAGCACCGCTGATTGGCTGGTTGGGGTCGTACGAAAACCAGTCGTTAAGAATAGAGACGCCTTCTTCGAGCCTAAGGCCAGCGGATGGGGTAAAGAACATTGGATTGTCCCCTTCATCGAGAAGTTGAATTAGGGTGGTGCCTCCCTCTTTTTGGATAATTGTCGTTCCGCCAGCACGAGGGTCAATGTACCTGTCTGCAATCTCTTCGCCGTCCTCAAGTGTTAAAATGTGATTCTTAATTTCATCAAGACCCATGCCAGAACCTTGTCGTTGGGCTGGGCCAGCCTTTCCGTCGTGCTTATCACCAGCCATAGCCCATTCACCCATGCTGATGTCTGGCCATTCACGGTACACGAACTTGTTTCCGTATTCATCGACCCTCATCCAAAGCATAAACCAGTTTCGTGCCCCAGCAGGGTCAACGGCTAGGTAGTTTGTACCTTCTTCTGGGATTTGGTCTTGGGGGATAATGTTTGGTTCGCCGAACCTTGGGAACTGCGAGCCAGAAAGAGACTCGGCCCATCCGTATGCTCGGATTTTGACTTCGTAAGGACCTCGGCCACGTAGTGCCAACTTGATTTGTTCGAATGGCGAATACAGGTTTAGTTCGGAGTGGAACCAAATGACCCCAGCCGCACCTTTTGAGCACTTGGCCGTGTATGGCATGTGACCAAGCGGGATGCTTGGAACATTTTGGGTCGTAGGTAGCAGTGTGGCTGGCAGGGTCTTCTTAATCCTACAGCCAGCAACGTAGTCTTTAACCACTGGGCTGAATCCAGTGATAGGAGTAAAGGTGATAATCATCTTTCCGCTTCGGGTGGCTAGACGATACCTCAGAGTTTCGACCCAATCAGAAGGCACAAGTTCGTCGCACCAGATAAGGTCTGGCTCTCCACCTTCAATGACCTTCTTTTCCTGACCGTAATTCATGAAGAAGATTTGAGACCTGTTCGGGAGGACGAAAGTGGCGTCAGTAAACCCATTCTTCTGGGAATACTGGATGTTAGTCACTTTGGTCTTCTTTGCGTTCTTAAATTCTGGTGGCATGTACTTCCAGATGATGGCTTGTTGCATCTGGATAGACGTCTGGGACGTCGTGTGAAGGCACCACACCCTGCTCTCTGGCCTAGTGCACAAGAGTTGCATTGCTCGTTTGGCGGCGTACTCAGTCTTTCCAGCACGGTTGCCCCCCATGATTAGGAGTTCATTCCCAGACATCAAAATTTCATCAGCGTCTGACCAGCATTCAGGCTCAAAGCCGTGCCTGTAGGGGTCTTGCTCTTCGGCCTTAATTTTTTCCTCACGGCGTTTTAGGATTTCGGCTGTGGCCTCCGCACCTAGTTCCTTGGCAATCTCTAGAATCTCATCCTCGGTTGGAAGGTGAATCACAGGATGCTTGGTCAACTGAACGCCAGCAATGGTTACACGTTCAAAAGCCATGATTAGGTTTCGTCCGAGTTTACTGGACCGCCGACGTTAGATGCTTCTTGTGCCAATGATTGCGGGAATCCGCCGATTGATTCTACCGTGATTGGCCTAAACGGACCGCACACCTGAGGTAGGTAGCCAGAAAGCGGGAAAATACACGTGTACGCCCCAGAGCAAGCGTCAGCGAATATTTTGCTTTTAAATTTCATTGCACCGTAGTCTCTAGCACTTGAGTTCGTGATTCCGAATTTACCACTCCTTCGTCCGCCGCCTCCCGCACCGCCTCCGCCTCCCCCACCACCTTCGTTAAAGATAACCTTAGGCCTTGGCTTTATACCATTCGCTAAATCCTCTGCCGCCTTTGCACGACGATTTGCCCAATAGTCTTCAAGTTTTTGCTTCCCACTGTCGCCCCCTATGGGGCGACCCGCTTTTTTATCTTCGGTGGGCGTAGAAGATGGCTTAAGTGGCTCCGATGGCTTAAGTGGCTCCGATGGCTTAAGGCCATTCGAGGCCTTAGTTGGGTCTAGGGCCGAATTGCCCTCCGAAGGGACGATGACGTCGTCTTCGGCCACTAATTAAAGTCCGTAAGGGGAGGGCCTTTTGGGGGCAGACCAGCCAGAGCCAGAGCCTTCCTTCTTCTTGAGGGACCAAGAGGAGTTCGGAGAGCCGTAAGCAGTTTCGGCGACGACCTTGGAGGCGGGTACGGCGGCGAGGGAGCCGTAGGTAAGGGCTCGGCCCATCTTTGCGTCGTACTTCTTACCGCTGTCGGAGCCGATAGCCCTGCCAATTTTTGTCATCAACTTACTTTCGCCCAGAGCGGCCTTACCTGCGACCCTACCGACGGCCTTGCCGCCTTCGGACAACTTCGCACCAGCGTAGGTGAGGCCCTTATCGACGGAACGGCCAGCCCTTTGGACCCCGCCCATATTCTTCTCAACGCCCTTTAGGGTGTTCGAGCGAGTACGGCCAGCGGTTGAGCGAACGGCGGAAGTCTGTGAAGCCTTGGCGGCGGTGGCGGCACGTGTAGCACGACGAGCGGAGTTTGAGTTAGCGGCCTTAACGGCCTTGTTAACGATTGCTTGGATTTTCTTTGAGTATGCCATGTTTGTTGTGGGTAAAAATTATTTCCAAGATTTCTGGGAGGCTTTGTGTGCAGTCCAGAGCGAATAGCCAGTCCTGCCAGACTTTACGCCATCAAGGGCGGCATCAGTCTGGGCTCGCTTTGGTCCCATGCCAGATGGGAAGCCATTAGCCCTGTCATGGGCGGAAGCCTGACGTGGAAATTTCTTAAATGCACCAACCTCTTTAAGGTCGCCCTTGAGTGCGTCCCGAACGGAATTAGGTCCTTGGGTTTTTAGGGCTTTTTTTGATACGTCAGTTCCGCCAATTCGATAGCCAGCAACTGTCTTAAAGTTTTTTTCAAAGTTCCTAGTTTGCATCTTGGTGCCACGCACGTTGACGGTCTGGGGCTTTTTCTTTTCAGCGGGGCGGGAAGACGATGCATTCCTTCGATTTTCCATGGCTTGGTATGCATCCTGATGGTGCTTCTTAAGTTCAGTCTTTGCCGCTGGGTCGCCTGAGGCATGGCGAGAACGCCATTCATCCGACATTGGCTTCGGGGCCGAGGTCTTTGGACGATTCGTCTTCATGTAAGCCGTACGAGCCTTGCGGCCGACGTTCATAATTTGCTTCATCATAGCCATGTCTTTTTATTTGTCGGCGGGTTTGGTTCGATTGGAGTTCGTAAAGAGTTTCTCCTTACTTATTGGCTTCTGCAAGCAGATAAGTGAATTCCCCCTACGTGTGAGGGTGACGATGGCTCCGTGGTAGAACAGGCCAGCATTAAAGGTCTGAACAGTCACTGGTTTGTCAGACCCTTCAATAATGACCGACATGATACGTCGGTTGGGAAAGTCGCATCGGACCACCTTGGCGGAAAGTGCATCAGGGCTGATTTCGGCTGGCTTGGACTGATTGACGCCAAAGCGGACCAGAACAGTCTTAAGGCCTTCCTCTGTGAAAGTGACAGGACACAGGGTGGCTGGCTTGTCCCCCGAACGCTCCCGAACCCACATCTTGCCCTCTTCGAGGGTTCGTCTGAATTCTTGGAGTTCTGCCTTAGGGATGCCATAGGTGGCTACGACGAGTGATTCACGCATCTGAGAGGAAAGCCCTGATTTGGTCGCAGTAAGCGGTATCGACCCAATCACAGGTCTTGACGCAGAAACCTACAAAGGGCCTATGGGTCCTAAACTTGAGGACCTTGCCAAAAACAATCTGGGAGTCGTCATGCCAGAATCCAGCCTCAGTCAGAGCATCACAGACAGACTTGGCCATGTTGTCGAAATCGGGCTTGGTCGTCATGGCGGTGTCCTTGCCCTTGTCTGCCTTGATTAGCGGGAATCCGAAATACAGCGTAAGTTCGAGAGGACCGTGAAAAGGCTTATCTGGCCGCTTCTGCTTGGCTAACACCGTAAAGGTCTCAATCCACTTCTTAACGTCACTCTTGGCATACTTGCCTACAAACGGCTTTCCACCCTTCCTGTGCATGACTCGGAGTGCCGACTGGTGAGTACTCTTGATTGGAGTGATTTCAAGCATGCACTTACGCTCAAAGTAGTTGGGTTGGTTCTCCATTGACCAGATGCTTGCTTAGGCCCACATTGCGTCAATGGAAAACGAGCGTCTGGACACCAACCCCTCTTCGGAGCACAATGCCAGTAGAATCTCGAAGGAGAGGAAGGACGCAGTCGAGCAGTCCCTGAGGGACGGTACCCCTATCCTCGAAATTGCCAAGGCCAACAAGATGTCCCCTAACAACGTCATGGCCATCAAGCGGGAAATGCCAGAGTCAACTGGACTTAGGGATGAGTTCAAAGCGACTACAGTTCGTAACCTCAAGACCTTCGTCCAACTAGCCTCACATAAGTTGGTGGCTGAGATTGAGAACTTGCACGTCTCCCAGATACCCATCGCCATGGGCATCGCCATCGATAAAATTCAGACTTTACAGGACCAACCGACAGCCGTGGTAGAGCACCGATTTAGCATCACTCACGACACTATCAACAAACTGTTGAAAGAGAAGGGTGAGAGTCTCAGGAGGGCTAAGGAGGTCATCCTTGACGCAGAGGTAGTTGTGGAAAGGCCTAAGTTCACTACTGAGTTCCTCAACTGGTCTAAGGACCCGAAGAAGAACCTTTTTGAGGAAAAAGGGGAAGTCTCCTAATGCGTTCGGAATTCCACGTATCCTCCTCCTCGACCCCCCCCCGCCCCCTTCAGCCTAATAGATAGGCCCAATAGGCTAGGTAGATTCGCACAACAGGTATTATGTCTAGTCAGTATCAGGTAGGTATCTTAACCTAAAAGCGTATCAGATAGGGGGGACAGACGATTAGGGGGTTGACACATAGTGCTTTCTTTAGGAATTACCATCAGCCATGCGACGCATCTAATCCTAGGTTAATCAATCAATTCCCCTGATTGTCCTCGGTGATTGGTCTAGGCTTAGTGCTCATCGGTAATCCAAATGTGGATACACGCCACAATTCGGTAATCGGTACGAGTATGACTGTAGATTGGTCATCGTCACCACCTAGTACGACTCTAGAGCCAGCATAACCCTTGGATGATACGCATAGCCTTAGGAAGTCCTTGAGGTCTGCTACGGACCAAATGAAGCCCATGTGAGTGGCATCACCTAACTTGAATAGATGAACCCAATAGTCTGAGCCTGTGATGGCTATGCCTGATTTCTTTCCTCTGCACTTGTACTCGAAGCAAGCGTTACCTGTGGTGGCCCAAGTATCACGCTCTGTCTTCACCTCAACCTTGGCTTGGTCTGTTCCTAGCCACGTGAGCCAGCGTTCACCAGCCTGACCATACTGGAGGTCTATATCAAACTTGGCTCTGTCATTGCTCATGGCTTGTAGAGGGTTGGTCGGCCATAGAGCCTAATCGAGTTGGTGTGGTCAAACAACAAATTGGAGTATCGTGCACCTGCTTCCATCTTACGCTTGGCCATATACGATGTGTAGCCAACTGATGTGAGGAATGAATAGGGCTTGGTCCAATCGGGGATGAGCATGATGGCATCATGTGGTATCTGGAATGCCATGAGACCACGCATACGTGGTATCTTGGCTATGGTGCTTGGGCCTAATGAGTAGCACGCATACAGCACGCTTGGGTGTGGGCTATGCCTGTGATGCTTAATGAACTCAGCGTTGATAGCATTCAACAGATAGTAGGCATACTCTTCAGCCGCATGACGGTTGTATGCACTGTGATAGGTGAAGCCAGCACGGCCTTCCTTGATACGCATAGCAGTGATGTCAGCCCAAGCACTCTGGTGTATCTGGAATCTACCAAGGGCTGGGCCATCAGGGTCACGCCTGTCGCCTACGGCCAAGTCATCATCACCAGACTCAATCAGAGACAGGGCCGACGTGAGGGCACGTCTATCGTCGTAGATTAACATTCGCTTGCTCTGGACATCATTCATCGCACACATCTCTGTCATGGCCAAGAATAACAAAGCGAGTAAACGCAATGAGAAGAAGCCAAAGCGTGAATCAATCATACCTGATGCATGGCAGAGCGAACTCATTGGTGAAGTGATTGTGAGATATGATGGTGAGTTCAACGGAGTGATGCTTGAGCCACGTGTGTGGCTTGACCATGCAATTCAGGACGTGGTGCGTGACGTTGCTGATGGCTCATTCCATGTTGTGTACTCGTATCCTCTCTTGGTCAAGTGGACAGGCATCTCCATGTTGTATGCAAATGCCAACTACAAGGAGTGGTCGGATGTAATGGAAATGTACAGACACGAATCGTATCACGATATCCAGTCTCAGGCTGAAGAGTTCGTCGAGTACAATACCATGCGAGCAATACCATACATGGGCATAAATAGGCCTATGATTCAGGCCGAATCAGTAGATAATGCGTAAGTTTATTTCGTTGGCTATCAACGACTTACGATGAATCTGGCAGGAATATACGATTAGTTGTTGCACGTGCCCACATAGTTCACATGTTCAGTGGAGTCGGTGTTAGCCCATAAGGCCTTATCACTGACAACTGAAGTAGTATAAAAACCCAACGCTGTAACAGGCGGGTCAATGCGGGGCCCATGGCGGGTCCAGATAAAGATAATCAATTCTTTCTTCAGTTCTCTCTTTACAAACATCCAACACTTCGTACATCAGATACCAACACAACCAACAACCAACCAACATGAACAAACACCAAATCGGCACCCTCTGGGTAGTCGCCACCATCATTGACACGGCCATCCTAATTGGCCTCTTCGTGACAGTCGGCCTCCTCTGGAACTAAGTGCCAGCCCCTTCGGGGGCATCCTTTCCCACCACACACACAACCACACAACCAACCAAACAACCACATGATTAACCACATCAAGAACATCAAGGGCATCAAGGGCATCAGGTCCGTCCGCAAATGCAAGTCCGCTAAAAAGGGCGAAGCCATCTGTGCACTGACCATCGCCTCAGGCGATACCAACACCCTTGAGCACTATGCACGAGTCGAGAACCTTGTCCTCCGAATGGAGCGAATCAAGGGCGAAGCCAGCAAGCGGGGCTTCCGATTCATCAAGACTGAATGGGCAACGTGCGTCGTCGAAGACGCTCTCACCCAAGTCGAGAAGCAGTTAGGCATCTAATGTTCTATCCCCTTCGGGGGACCAATTTATCAGTAAGTATCTCAACGGTAGAGTCTATGCTTAGGGTGCATAGTGTTGCAGGTTCGAATCCTGTCTTGCTGACCATTTCACCAAACCAAAACCAAAACAACCAAATCAAATACAACCATGAGTAAAGAAATCAAAGTACTGGACGTGCTCACCACGTCCATCCAAGGCCTGACTGTTCAGGCTTACACAGCCGACGAAGGCTGGCGTAAAGACCACGTGTTCCAACGTGCCGTCATCAGCGAGGGGCACGAAGAGTTCGAGAACTTGAAGTCCTTTCGCTCGAAGGCCAAGTCCGCACACGCAACCATAGGCCTCGCTTTCAATGCTTGGCTTGAGTCCAACGAAGGGTTCACCAAAGAACTTGAGAAGGTCTCTAGCATAGAGCAATGGGTTAACCGAATCGCTGGAGACCATTACGATGGCGTCGAGTGGAGCAACATTGATGACAAGGCTATCAAGAAGGCGACTCGCTCTTACTTCAAGAGTCTCGCTAAGAATGAGTGCTCTGTGATGTTCCGCCTCTACAAGAAAAAGGCCACGGACTGTGAGCAGAAGGTCAGCGACCAAGCCATCGTGTTCGTCGATGCACGTGTTGACCATCAGGTCGATTACCTTAAGGGCTTAATCCACACTGGGATTAAGAGTGCCCTCACCGAATCTGGCTACACTGCACACGCAGAAATCACGGACATGAGTGCAGGGGGCGAGTTTCGCATTACCTACGCCGTGTTGCATGAGGATTTCCAAATGAGCCTCAAAGATGTCGAAGAGCGTGACCAACGCAATACCGACAAGTGCTCCTCAATGTACTACGTCGTCGATGTTAAGTACGAGGGCAATGGCCGTAGCAATTATGCGACTGGCGACAAGGGTTGCTCTATCAAAGAGGTAGCCATCGGTCACATGAAACTGAATGCACGTGAAGAGGGTAAAGCGATTCGTTACTTCAACGAAGAGGACAGCGTCCGCATCCGCAGTGGCAACAGCAACGTCACGTTCTTCTCTAAGGACAAGAATCAAATCAAACGCATCAAGGGCTTGCTTAACTTGGTCATGCACATGGTCGATATCAACATCACCGCCATCTGGAATCGCCAATCTTGGATGAGCGACGTACACGTCTCTGAATAATACCATGTCCGACGAACCTAAAATCACCGACGTCTCTTGGCTTCACTCGCTCATTCGAGATAGTGGCAAGTACCGTAAGAAGCACCACGAATTCAAAGAGCCTCAGGCCAGCATACGCAAAGACAAAAAGCGTCTGGTGGGCCTGTCCTTGGACGAAAGTGAATTCCAATACGTAGTAGACATCGCTCGTGAAAAAAACGTGAGCATCAACCACGCAATCGCTTTGATTATCAAAGACACCGCATCTAAAAACAAATCCAACAACTAATACCATGGCTCAATTAAAAGAAGAGAGTGCTTTCAAGAGCACGAAGAAACGCACGTTCAAACGTGGGAGCAGAACCTACAAGGTTGCTCACACCCATGAGCGTCTTCAGGCCAACGTTGCCCAACTCAACTGGGCTGTCAGCGACACCGATGAATACGTTAAACGTGCATGCAGGGTAGATGAGTACATAAACGAACTCGTCAACCACACCTACATGAAACATGGAATCAAAATCAGCCGACGGAGACTTTTCTTGTCTTTGTTCGAGAATTTCATGGACAAGAACCCTATCCCTAAGAGTATCAACTAACACACATCGGGTAGTATCTCAATTGGTAGAGTCCCTGCTTTGGGAGCAGGGTGTTGCAGGTTCAAGTCCTGTCTACCCGACGAATTTCACCCACACACATAATACAACCATGAGTCAAAACAACAGAAACGAAGCACGTTCGCTCTACCGAGCACGTGTCAACAACAGCCGAGTCAACAGCGAGAAAATCGTCCGTGACCAGAACGCACACCGCTTCAGCGTGAAGTCCGTGCCTCTGTTCACCGAAGACGGCGTTCCCGCCAACGCTTGGGGCAACGTCCGTGAGGACACGAACATCGTCATTGGTGTCACGTCCGAGCGATATGGTATCCTCCAGAACAACGAACTCGAAGACGCCATCCTTGGTGGTCTCCGTGAGCGTAACCTCCAACCTAACCTGACCGAGGGCATCGTGGCCAAGCATGGCTCACGTGTTCACGTGCGGTATGACTTCAGTGACGCATCCTTTGAGGTGCCCACCAAGAAGAAAGGCGACATCATCTGTCTTCGCCTCATCACGCACAACTCGTTCAACGGCTCCGCACCTGCGGCGGTCTCTGTCGGTGCCGTACGTCTCGTATGCACCAATGGCATGACCTCCTTCTGTGAGGAACTGACGTTGACGAGCAAGCACAACAGCCACATCCGCCCTGAGTTCGCACTCAACGTGCTCGACGATGCACTCCTCCAGTGGGATGTACTCAAGCGAAACAGCACCTCGCTCGCCAGTAAGCAGATTTCCAATACACAGGGATTCAACGCAATTGAAAACCTTGTGAATCGTGGTGTCGTCAACAGGTTCGATGGCAATCGTGTCTTGAATCGCTGGCAGTCTCCTTCCTTCGAGCACGACTCCGAACGCTCGATGTGGAATCTGTACAACGCCTTTACCGAGGTGTTCACGCACGAGGCCAGCAACCATCGCTATGAATCCAATGAGCGTAAGTCTGGGCGTCTGCTCAGTGCACTCGTCACGGCTTCCGAGCACGAGCACTCTGGCATCATCCTGCTCGACAGCATCGACGCCTCCTACAACTAATGGCCATTCGTTCCAATCGGCCCTCCACTGAGCAGGTCAATGCAGACCTCCTCTCCGACATCCAACGTCGGAGACAGTGGCAGGCCGTGCGGTTCTTGCACTACGCAATCAAAGACTTGGACTGTGTGTCCGATAAGAATCTCGCCTCACGCATTAAGGCAAAGATTCAGATTGCGATGGATGAACTGAATACGAACATCAAAGAGAACAACCATGAGTCACAGCCTATTACTATCACAGTCCAATCCTAACCTCGTACTCCTCAACGTCAGTCTCCAGAAGGACATGACTGACGCAGAGTACAGGGCATACGACGCCCTCAACCAGTCCTACATCAAGCGTGTACACACGCATGGTGTCGCCCACGCAGAGCGAGACAAGGTATCGAGAGACCATAAGACCAAGGCCCTCGTCATTGGTAGTCTTTACCACTGCCTGACGCTTGAGCCCAACGAGGTAGAGTCCCGCTACAGTGTCGCTCCCAATGTGGATAGACGCACGAAGCAGGGTAAGGACATCCATGAGGAATTCGAAGCGAACGCTGGTGGTCGAGCCGTAGTTAAATCCGACGACTGGGACGTGGCTAAGGCTATGTCCGAGTCCGCATACGAAATCATCAAGGACCGTTTCGAGCGAGCCAGCGTGGCACGTGAGATTGCCTACACTGGTAGGGCCAAGGTGTATTACAAATGGAATGGCGAAGACCGCTACCATGACTTCTCCATTAAGGGAAAACTCGACCTCCTCACTCGTGTCCAGAAGGGCAAGGGGGAGTTGGAGATACTTGACCTCAAGTCCATGGCCAGCCTGTCCGACAATGACGTGATTGCGTCCGCTCGTGGCAGTTGCTGGGGCATCCAGTCCGCATTCTATTCCGACTGCATCAACGAAGTCTTTAAGTGTTTCCCTAAGTTCACCTACGTGTGTTCCGAAAAGGAAGAACCTAACCTGAGCCGTGAGTTCGTCGTCTCTAGCGAGATGATTGAGCGTGGTAGGCACAACTACCTCCGTGCCCTCGTCGAGGTCGCTGAGTGGCACAAGAATGGACGTCCTGCTGACTACGCTTACGTCGGAGTCACCGAACTCAATGCCTGAGGAATTTCCATTCAAGGGCGTGTGGATACCCGCCAAGGTATTCAAGGACGCACGGCTGACCCAGTCGGACAAGTTCCTGTGGTCAATCGTACACATCCTGTCTAACGCTAAGGGCTGTTTCGCCACACGTGAGACTCTGGCCAAGTATCTGGATATGTCCGAGCGTAACGTGCAGTATGGCATAGGCAGACTTGTTGAATCTGGTTACGTCAGACGTAGCAAGGACGGAACTATCTGGGACATCCTTACGCTCGCCCTAGAGGGTGAAGCCAATTGCACCGAGGGGGTGAAGCCAATTTCACCCGAGGGGTGCAAGGAATTTCACCCATATAGAAACAAGGATATAGATACTAAAGATAAGAAGGCACAGCCTCTGGTTGATGACTCCTTTATCAGGTCTGACCCAACCCTGTCCAAGGCATGGGACGATTACATGGAATGGCGTAAGGCAAACCGCAAGCCCTCCAGCAACTCCTATGTCAATAGATGGAACGCCGAGTTCATGACGTGGGGGCTATTGGATGCAACCGAGGCCGTCACCACGTCATTAAATAATGGATACCAAGGTATCTTTAAACCTCGCACCAGAATAGCCTTTAACAAGTATCTCAACCAACAAGCCAAGACCTCCACCGACCATGCAAAAGGATTCTAACGCACCATTGTGCAGGAACTTTAACTGCAACAATCCAGCCCACATCAGGGAGTACTCCGAGGACATCGCAATCTACGAGACGCTGTGCAAGCCATGTTTGGTGCACTGGGATAAGATTATACTGTCCACTACTACGCCACCTAAGCCCAAGCCAGAGACGCCCATCCCTCAACTGTTTGAGGACACCGAGCCTGAAAGGCTGGGCGACTTGTGGCAGACCGCAGTGACTTGGAGTCCAAAGGGTAAAGGTCTGCTTATCCACGGTTCAACACGTAAGGGGAAAACACGTACGGCTTGGTTCATTGCCAAGAGGCTTTGGGATGCGAACCCATACAAACACAGGTATCTCTTCCTCACTATGTTTGAACTGGAAGCACGTATCGCATCCTCGTGGGGCAATAGCACGTGGGATAAGACCATGCTTCAGATGACCAACGTGCCACTCCTGTTCCTCGACGACTTGGGCAAGGAGAAGATGACTGAACGCATGGCCTCGTGCCTGTTTGCTCTTGTTGACCAACGTACGATGCATCAGCGTCCCACCATCATTACCACCAACCTGACTGGCGATACCCTGCTGGAGCGTTTCCATGACAAGGAGACTGGCACTGCGTTCGTTGCTCGCCTGAAAGACCCAGACCTATTCGAGAGAGTAGCCGCAAAATGATTCACGAGTTTCGCAATCCTATGCCAGTTGAAACCGAGTTAGGTTATGGCATGCTGGTGTATGTGCGTGATGGTGGCACGTTCTCTAATGACGTGTTTGCTATCGTGCTAGACAACGATGGGTCTCTAAGGCATTTTGCATCCGACCAATTCAAGTTCGTTCGCAATGACACCTTCGGCATCCGTACTGAATAAACACTTACATGAAACCAATACCACTTGAAGTAACGATGATGAAAATCATCGGTGAATTGAAGGCCGAGAACGCTTTTCTTAAAGCCGAGGTCGAACGTCTGAAGAACAACATCTCCTACCTAGATAAGAAACTCGATGAAGAACTCGATGGCCCAAAAGCGTAGGCCTGAACGCCTGACCGTTAGCCTTAAATTGCTTACGCCTGAGGAAAGAAAGACGATGAACTCAGAGATGTACAGGGTGCAGGAGATGTGGAAGTCGCTCTACGCTAGGAACAAGTGGAAGCCCGAAATTATTTTGAAGAAAACGCTTGCATCGATAAAGACCAACGCCACATTGACCAATCTCGACTGACACGTTGTCAGTCACCAACAACCAACCAACAACCAACCACATGTCATCCGACATCAACATCGAGCATCTTGCCGCTCGGCTCAAGGCCCTTGAAAGCCAAATGAGTCAGGCCAAAGAAGAGCGTGAGGCCATCAACGACCCTGTCATCAAGGGCCTTGGCATCAAGTTCAGCGACCTCGACGCAAACAAGGCTGGTTCCGTCATTCACCTTCACAACGCTCTTATCCAGCGTGTCGAGGAACTTACGGAACAGGTCAAGGCACTCGAAGCGAAAGCCAAGTAAGCCCAAGGGGGTGCAAAGCCCCTACCCTTTTACACACGCACATGAAATCAGCAAAGAACATCACCAAGTTCACATCCGCCCTAGAGCCATACAATGGCTACAGCAATCACGTCACATGGCAGACCGCTCACTACATCTCAAACGACGAGCACCTGTATGACCTGTGTAAGCAGTTCTACGATAGCGGATACACATCATGGGGCTCTATGGTCTGCAAACTCAAAGAGTATGGCAAGACATGGCAGTCCATGAACAACGCCAACGAAGTACGCTGGGGCGATAGCAACATCAAGGCCAGAGAGATGACAGAACTTCTCCATTCCCTTTTCTCCAAACCAAATGAAAAAAAATCCAACCGAACCAAACAGCAGAACCCACCACCTCGTGTGGATTAAGGTTACTAAAGAACAAGCCAATGAACTCGATACTATCGCTAGCCAATGGGAACTTACCCGTGCTTCGCTCTGTCGCCTCATCGTATCTTCCTTCTTGAGGAATCCCGAATCTTCACTCACCGTCCGCAAAGACATCTCCAATCTAACCCAAACAAAATGAGCACAAACAACATCACACCTGAGTTCGCATTAGCATACGTCCAAGCAGTTTCTAAGACTCGTGACGTCCTGCCAGACGCAGAAAACAGTTTCCACAAAAATTCCTACGCCACACTGTCGGCACACATCTCGGCGACGAAGAGCATCTTCGCCCAGCATGGCCTTGCCATCGTGCAGTTCCCTTTTGGGGACGCCAATCAAGTGGGAGTTAACACCATGGTCATCCACAAGGACGGCGGGTACATCCAGAACTACATCACACTCCCTGTCGCTGAAGGCGTCAAGGGTCAGGAGGTAGGCTCACTGGTCTCGTACTTGAGGAGATATGCCATCGCTGGCGTTGCGAATCTTGCTACCTCTGATGACGATGGGGAAGCAGACAGACAGGCTCATGCCCAGCCCATGAAGCAGGTGAACATGAACAACTTTGCCAAGGAGCAAAAGGCAATTGATAAGGCGTATGAGAAAATCAACGACAAGTCCGCTGAAATCAAGAAGCCCATCTCTGGCAACCCTGACCTTTCCCTCGTTTTGCACTTCGGTAAGAACAAGGGCAAGACGCTCGGTGAACTTCCTAAGAACTCACTCGACTGGTACATCAAGGAATTCCAAGCCAAGCCTTACAACGGCAAGTTGAGCCCTCAGGACGTCGCACTCCGTGAGGCACTCGACAGGCTTTCTGGTGGCAACACACAGGCAGAGGAAGACACGAGCGAGGACGTTCCGTTCTAATCCTTAGGCCTCATCGTTCAACGGATAGGACAGGCGTTTCCTAAACGCTAAATCTAGGTTCGATTCCTAGTGGGGCCAGTTTGGAGAGACGAAAGTCTCTCCTTTTTTGTGCCTGTGGGCTGGGCTATCGAACAACCAGAACGACGCCCATTTAACCTTGCGGACCCATGACACGCACAGGTTCATCTTTGCCATCTGGCTGGCTGGTCAAGCGGTCTTTTACGTGAGCGTGAGCCTTGTATGCCGTGAACGCTCCAGCGACGCCTGAGACGCCCACGAGCGTACCAGCGAGAACCTTGAACCACATAGCATCAAGGAGGTCTTTAAGCAGGAAAGGTGAAGCGAAGCATAGCGACGCCATCAGCAACAGAATGAACCCAGACTTCTTGGGCACAAATGGAACTACGCTAGACGCTACCAGCAACCCAGCACCACCAAGCATGAACCACGAGCCGAGCGTAAAGCATCTGGCCCTGAGTTCTCCAAAGGCTTGGTCACGCCTGATGGTTTCATTCTCCTCCTTGAGGGACTGGTTTTCCAAATCCTTTTCCTCAATCAGGTCGTGGAGCGTTGAGGTCTCGACATCTACCTTGCTGGCCTTGTCCTCTTCCTTCTTAAGTTCCTTCTCGTTGCCGAGTGTAGCCCTGAACACTTCAATCTGTTTAAGCGTCGGGGGCTTGATACCGTCGAGCCTAACGATGGTGAGGTCAACTAACTTGGAGTGAGGTGGCTTTACTCCATCCTTGGCCACCTTGAGTGCGGCGGATGCTTCCGACACCTCGTACTCAATCTTGTCGATGTACTTCTCACGCTCTGGGTTCTCTGCCACCTTAATTAAAGGTGGAGGAGGCGTGGTGCTACAACCGATTAGCCCAAGAGCCAGCCAAGGATAAATCCAGCAACAAAGGAGATGATTCGATAACGCCATACGGTTTCGTTCCAGTAGAAGTTAGCGAGTTCTTTGATTTTGTCCATGTAGGCAGTATGCCATTACGTCTTATTTTTTCAAGCGGAAATTGTTAATTCTAAACCTAATGCCTTCGATGATTTCAGGGGCGAAAGACCCGCAGATGCTGTAGGTGATAGCCTCGTAAAGCGGTTCAATCAAACCATGAACGGAGAAATAAGCGACAACGCCAATCATACCGCCTCCAATGACACGCCGTATTGCTACCACCCAGCCTAGGTTTTCACTACTGACGAGCACCCTAACTACGGCTCCAAGGGCACCGAGTACAGCCATGACCCAGCCACCCTGCTTAAGGTCATCCAGTCTGGAATTAAAATCTGGGTCTGGAGGGTTCATGCATGTGGACCTCCGTACGGTTCAGTTGGGTCTGCTCGGTCTGGCCTGTAATCAACCCTATGTTTTTTCAGTAGATTTCTCACCGTACCATCAGCCATTCCCAACTCTCTAGCGATTTCGCGAGACGAATATCCAGAGTTGCTCATATCCTTCATCTTGCGAATCACCTCACTAGAGATTCTGTACTGATTATTTTTACCGAGTTCTAATTCTGCACCAGATTTTTTGGTTTGGGCTGTTTTTCCAATCGGGAATTCTATTCCTTTTTTCCTAAGTGCGGCCCGACGGTTTCGCATAACACGTACGTCGGTTCCGTGCCTTTTAGCCGCCGCTTCTTGAGAAATTTCTTGAGTCTCGAAATCGTAAAGTGCACGATTCACAAATCCAGCAGACTCATAGTTAGCCGAGACATTTTGAAGCCAAGCAAGCAGTGTTGGGTTAGCCTGAGGCATACCGTTGTCGCCGAAGCCCCCTACCATCATGGATGGGATGCCAGAGATAACCTTCTGCCTGAACGCCGTACGCTGGGCATCGGTTTGGAAGTTAGGTGCGAACCTAAACATCGTGGCCGCATTTGAATTCATGAGCCTGAGTGCCGAGCCTACGTTTGCGTCAGTAGGTTCAAGTCCGAAGATAAGTTTGGTCACCAACTTGATAGGCATCACTTCGGCAAAGTTAGGGACTTGCCTCCAAGCCTTTTGGGCTCGGGATGTAATCGTGTGGGCGGCGTTATTAGACTTTTCCACGGATGTGAGATTGGGGTCGGTCCTCATAAACACCTTGCTTCTCTCGTTGTCTTTAACTTGCCCTTCCGTCGGGTGGAACGTGAAATCAAAGACATCCTCATTTTGCTCAAATGGCTGTGTCGTGTATGGCATCCCTTTGCCCGCCTCGCCGCCAGCAATCTGGTGGTGGTCAAGTATGATACCGTGTCCGTATCCAGAGAATACGTAGCCGCCGACGGCTTTCCATTCTCCCAAGAATCCTGAAAGATAAGGAAGGCTTCCGAGATACTTTGAATTCTGCAATAGGGTTTCACGAACCATGTCTGGGTTATCAGACTGTAAAATCAGTTTAGCGGTCTTCGGGTCGAGAATCCTGTACATGCCGTCTTCACCACGTTCGATAACTGGACGCTCGAAGGCATCCGTAGAGGTCTTCATCAGGTTTTTAGTTTCCTGACCAGCGTAGTTCATACGCTGATACCACATCGGCAAGCCGTAGTTATTAATGTAGCCAGAGCCACGCTCGTACTCCCCCTGCACATAAATCTGTCCGACGTTTGCGGCGGCGGTATCAATGAGCCTTTGGATTCCTGTCTTTTCTCCGCTCACAAGGGTGCCGTAACTGCGACTCCACCAGTTAGTGCCAGACTTCTTGTAAGCAACTGGCTTACCATCCTCACTAAGAAGTGCGTTGCCACCATCCTCATAAAAGGCTTTTTCAATGTCAGAGGGATTTGGAATGCCAAGCATTTGGCGAGCGTCGCCAAACACGTTTTGCATGTAACTAGGTTCGGCAAGGGCCTTAGCCATGTCCTTAACCCTTAATGCCTCAGTTGAGCCTCCAAGTTCTACAAGGTCTTTTGAATCCATCATGGCATGAATTACGTGGGCTACCAAATTTGCCTCCACGCCGTTGTGCTCAAATTTCTTTCCAAGTAGGGCTGGCTTAAGTTCAGCATCTTCCATCTTCCTGAGCCTATCAAACAGTCCGCCATGAAGTGCGTAGTATTGTTCGTCTCCAAGCATTCGGAGAGCCCGCATCGGGTAAGTAAGTTCGCCTTCAGTATTTGCGAATGCACGGCGGCGGCGACCAAGGATGAGTGAGCCCTTGGAGTCGGAACCGTGACCACGCACAAAATGGTGACGTGCATCAGTCATTCCAATCTGCCTAAAGCCAGCATTTGCGGCACGTAAAACAGTTCCCTGCAACGAGATTGGTCTGTAGATATCCTCAACGCCGTATGGCTGTGAAGTGATGATGTGTGGCATGCTAGCATCAGGGTCCGTGGTGTTCACGGCCATGCTTTTGCTAAGTACATCCATCTTGACCCTTAATTCCGCCAGTTTCTTTGGTGCGTCTCCGATGTCAGCCTGACATGCAAACAGACTCATGTAGTCCATCAGCAGTTGCGACAGTCCGTTATTTGCAAGCGGAGACGTTTGCCTATACCTAAGAGTGCCTCCACTGTCATGCTTCTCTTGAAATTTATCAGGGTTTAGTCGAGCCGTGTAAAAGTCGTTAGTGAAAGTGTTGTGGACGCTATTCTTTCCCTTCACCGCATCCCAATGGTAAGCGACGTAATTACCGCCAGCAAAAGCCAATGGGGCCTTTACCATACCGCTAATTATTGACTGGGTCTGAGTCGGACCATTTTCGATGGAACAAGTAAAGTTAGGAATGGTGAACCGCTCCGAACGTTGCAACTCCCTCAGTGTATCTACGTACGCTTCAAGCACCTTAATCTTAACGGAATTATTGCCAGTTTCGTAACGCCTGAAAGATGGGTCTCCATGCTTCCAAGCCCTTACGGCGTCCTCAATCCTAATGACAAGTCTTCCAGCCATGGCGTCGAAGTCAAAGTTAGGCTGGCTATGGTTAAGAAGAGCCCTCTTTAATTCCTGAGCAGACATCTGGGCTTGGTCATCAAGCATGGCGTATTGCAAGAGAACCAACAGCGGGGTGGGGCTGGCATTTTCAGAGTAGTTACCCTCCGTGTACAATGAAGTGAATCCAGCGTTCTCTAAATCAAGAACACCAAAAGTCTTTGGACAGATTTCTTGGAACGCCATAGCAGAGGCTTTAAACAAGGCCTTTGAGAGGGCAGTACTAACACTCCTTGAATGTTCTTCATCTAGATTAAAGTCTTTGTTCCACCTGTAAGTCGGCACCTCGCTAATTCCATACTTTGCCGCCATTGCTGGGGTAAGTTTTGCGGTGCCCCCAGTTTCGGTTAGAATGGTAGAGCCTACGAAATTGTTATCGATTAAGTCACGCTTAAGTAGCCACCTCTCAAGAGCAGTAGTAGCCTCAAGAACCCTCCACTGAATTCCGTGATTTAGTATACCATTAGGCACAGGTGCGACCCTTTGCTTAATGTTGTTGAGGTGGTTCAGTAGTGCCTGATTAGTGCCATGAAGCGAATTAGTCAGCGTTTCAATTTCCCTCTTAACTCCTTGGAAGATTGAGACATCCCTTAAGCCAGCGGCCTGTTCAAGGGTGTCTGGCATTGCATACTCTGGCTGGGTCGACTCGCCCATCGTCTGGTACTGGAACGTGTCAGATTGGATTTCCTCAATCATGAACGCTGGCTCAAATTCTCGCCTTACGCCGACGATTGGGTCTGACTCGTCAATAGAGCCGATGCCAGTGCCAAGCGTATGAATGCCATGAGAGGCAGTCATTGCACCAGCCGTGGTCCTAATGTGGCCCAACTGGAACAGTCCAGTCATCGGAGAGGAATAGTGGCCAGCATTACCCATGGCACTTGAGCGTTCAGCATCGAAAGATGACCTCATCGTTTTAACACGTTCAGCGGAGTCTATGATACTTTGAATCCTCCTTACGTCTTCTGGGTTAGTCGCCGTAGTCTTTCTTTGCTCTAGTATTCCAACAAATCTTGTGTGCTCTGCTTGCATACGCTTAGACCAAAGTTCCGTAAGCCAAATGGCAGTACTGTAGTTACCTTTATAAGTGGCCATACCTTCGTGGGAGTTTCCAGAGTGGGAGATAAGGACGCCCTGCTGAATGAGCAACCTATCTGCCTTATCCGCCATGGAAGGTGAGCCAAGAATCGGCCTACGCTCAGGCTTAATCCTAGTACCGTTTGCGAGTTCAAATTGGTCAAACTTACTACCAGTGTGCGAGAACGCCCAGTTCCATGGGTCAACAATCCCAATGTCTTTTTCGATAGCAGAAGAGACAATGCCGTTAACCTCCTGCATCTTTGCGTCGATTGCAGACCTTACTAAGTAATCCATCTGTGCTGGCCGAATCCTTCTGGATGAGCCAGAGACGAAGTCCTGTTCACTAATGTGGTCTTTTGAATCGTTTGCCTGAGTAAAGATGAATGCAAGTTTACCGTCGAGCGTGTCTTCGCCCAAAATTTCCTTGGGGAATCCAGCAAGGTCAACAAGTTCGTCAATCGACTTCTTCATTGCCGATTCGATTACATTTGCACGTGCGTTGCCCTCTTCTCCTTTGGTCCGAAGTTCAGACAGGTGGGATTGAATGTTCTGGAGATTCGCCACGTGGGCGTCCATCACTTGCATTTCCTTTGCTTCAGCATCAAAGATAAATGGATAGATGTAGGCCCCGCTCGGGAATCCATCGGAGCCATTTGATGCGGTCATGTGGGACAGGTACTGCTGGTCGCCCAGTGGTCCGCCCCTATCTTGCCTAAAGTTCCTAGGATACATGGTAAACACAAATTCAGCCAACTCGCTCCTGCTGATTTGCATGTCCTTGTTTTCGAACAACAGGTGGGCAATACCGCTCATCCTGATTTCATCCTTAGACACGTTATTCTCCCTGATGAACTTATACCACTCGGCACCAGTCATTAGTTCTGGATACTTGTTCTTTCCGCTCCTCGTTTTGCCATGGGCGACGGCACTCATAAGCCTAGAGGAGAACTCAACCCTGCCCATGCCAGTTCCAAAGTTAATCTTACGCCTTAGTAATGACTCAAGTTCCTTAGGGTCACTGCCAGTTCCGCCAACCATCATGTTAGCAGACCTAGTCTCAATGATTTCGGTCTGGAGCACGTCGGAAACGGAAAGGCTAGCCTGAAGTGCACCCGCTTGTTCCCTACTGAGCCTTAGTTCTAAGTCTCCTACCGTGTAGGTAGAGCCATTTGAGTAATCTAACTCAAACATTCCAGAGCCCTTGTCTCCCTCGGATACCTTGACCGTAGTGTTTCTCCTGACAGGTGCGTAAGCACCCTTCGTGACGTCCTTGCTGATAATTGCAAATTTACCAGTTTGATTAGACAGACTGTCGATAGCCTGAGCCAGTTCGGCCTTTGAAGTGCTCAGGGTGAATTTATTACGTAGTGACTCGGCTTCGGACATCGTCTTAACCCAAGCAGTTTTTCTAGAAAAAATCGGCTTGCCAGAAGACTTATCAACACCACTTGGGATGTCGTATCCGACCAAGTAGCCAACAATCTTTTTGCCTTCTTTCCTTGGGATAATCACCACATTGGAATTTGAAGAACTGTCCCACGCAAACTCCGTAAGTTCTGGCCTGTCTGGAAATAGGGCCTCGATTGCGGAACGCTTGTCTCCATTCATTGCCAACTGACGCTCAAGGTCAGGCAGGAAGTACCCGCTGTCCTTGCCAGAAGCCATTGCCGCAAGTTTTTCAATGTCTGCATTAATGTGCGGAAGATTTGCCATCAGCATTTCGGCAGAGCCTCGTGGGCCGAGAGTCCTAAGGGAGGTGTCGTCATTCGTACTATCCCTTGTGCTCATGTCCCTGACGTGCGTCTCAAGCACTCCGTGAAGTGACCCTCGTGCTGGCTGTTGACTACCAAAATCTGAGCCACCCCTTGCAGAAATTCCGCTCTCACCCATTACGCTCCTCATAAGATAACTGTCATCATTCATGACTCCAAATGAGATGGTAGATGCAAAAACGTTAAAATCATTTCCAGCATCCCTCTTATGACCAAGCGAAGTCATGATTCTATTAACTCCAATCCTCTCCATTAGTAGGCTAAAAATTGCCGCTTTAATTGAGTCCTGAGAAGAGCCTTCGTTAAGGGTTAATGTGAGGTAATTATCCGTGGCCGAGTCACGCATTAGGGCCATAGCCACCACGATGTCTGAACTGCTATTCGGATTTCCCTGACCTGCTGCAATTCTCGCAATGGTGTCTGCCGCATCCCTCGTAAACAGGCTGGTGTTGCCGATAATTCTTTGATTAACCTGACGAGACTCGTGAGTTCCATTAGATAGTATGGACTGTGCTTTCTTTAGGATTTCAACACGCCAAGCCCCGCCGTGCACATTCAGCATTCTTGCAAGGTGAATGTCGTTACTGCTTACGGATTCCAATCCGTTTGCCAAGTACTTCGGGTCCATGTGTGCAATAGTCTTGTCGCTTACCGAGTAACCCAGTGCTTCTTCGAGGTTTACGCCCACAGATAAGTTATCCCATCCACCCCTAGAAGACAGGGTGGTAAAGTTTTTATACCCCAACACATCTCCACTGATGTTGATTACGATTCTTCCGTCCTCAAGACGCTTGAAAGCAAATCCTAGGGAGGCCTTTTGTCCGTATGGTGAAATTTCACCAGTCTTAAAGGGGGCGTTGTCACTTGGACTAGCACCATGATACAGCCTTGGCAGGGGTGACGTGTATCCAAGCAGTGGTATCGTCCTTATGCCTTGGTCGTAAAGCAAACCCTTTGGCCCCGCCAACCCAGTTTTGTTTGCGGTGGTTACTTGGCCCTTACTAACAAGTTTGCGACCCATGGTCGCCACCCTTGCTGGTTGTAGGCTGATTTTATTCGTGCCAGCCTTCTTTGCTTCACGGATTAAGATATCAACCATCATCTTCCTGACAAACGGCTTTGAGATAGCCGCCGCACGACGTGGGACGATTACCCTAGTATGGACTCCCTCAACCGCTCCAATCCCTCCGCCAAAACCATCAACGCCATCATATCTCATTGGCCTAAGCAGGGCGTCGCCCATACCAGTGTTGGCGATTGGCCTTGCTGAGATGTATTTAGGAGTGTTCCTAGAAAGGGCATCCTTGTCGGCTAGGCTATGCGTTCTGATTATATCACTAGACCCAGCGTCCAGAATCATGGACTTTGAAACTTCGCCAGATGCATCCTTGGCAAGGGCTGACCATCCGTAGTCGGATGTCATCAGCGACATCCTGAATAAGCCTCTGATAGAAGTTGAGGCCGCATCACCCACGGACACCAGTTGTGCGTTGGTATCACCCCTGCTAAGTTCGTATGCTGGGAATTTGTTAAGCGTCCTGATGCCGTACAGGAACTTTCCAAATGCGTGAGCATTGTCGCTCCTAAGTAGGGTAAGAATTGCTTGTTTGTATGGCTTCTCGTCAGCCAAGTTCTTTCTCAGAATAGGGTTAGCAATCTGACTTTGAACGCCCTGCTCCCACTGGATAGCACCAGACTGAATGTAATGACGCATCCGCTTCTTCATCTCTTCCTTGAAGTTCGGAACAAGCCCCTCCATCGCTGGGTAGTTTCCTAGCAATTCAATTGCGGCCATGCCTTGCATGCCAGAAATCATAGAATCAAGGAGCATGTTGCTGTTCACGTCCGAGCACATCTCAGAGATAAGCACTTTTTGCTCTTGGGTCAGGGAGGAGATAAACGTGGCGATACGGCCTACGTATTCTGGGTTTCCGCCGCCGCCAGCAGGAGTCATGCCTAGATTTTCATCACTTACCTCTGCAAGCAGGGCGTTAAATTCCTGACGCTGTCCGTCGGAAAGAATGTCGGTCTTGGAAATCTTGCCATCCCTAAACGTAATGGTGCTTTCTGAGAAGGCTTTTGTCAAAATTGGGACCATCGCAACCGCATAAAAGTGCGAGTCAATTTGTGTGGTTGAGTCCGTCTTGGCGGTTGGGAACACGACGCCAGTACCATTAAAGTCGGTCTTCTTCAGAATCTCCATCAATTCTGGTGATTCCTGAAGTGCGTTAAGCAATGCCTGTTGCTCGATGCCTTTTGCTACAACTAACTGATACAATGCGGAGTGAAGTGCGTGAACACCAGTGTATGCAACGTAGTTGTTATCTCTCAGGGTTATGGCGAGGTTATCAATCTGCGACGACGTGGCAAAGCCGTTGCCAATAAGTTGGTTAAGTGCCAGATGAACATCCCCAGACTGCATGTTGGTGCCAGTAGTCGGGTCGTCGAGTTCACCATTTACTAAGAACGCCCTTTCCAAGTCTCCAACGACTCCAGATAAAACGATACCATGCATTCTTGCTAGGGCCTGATTGGTTGATTCCGACTGGCCACCGCTCCGAGGAACTAGGTAAGGGATAGATAGAACTTCATTGTGAGAGTTGCTTCCATTTAAAACGTTTTCATCTACGGATTCGACAACAAGAGAGCCGTCAGCACCTAGATAGCCCCTAGAACGTACTATAGATGTAGCCGTGTCTGTTCTTCCCGACTCACGAGGGATAACGCTAGAACCCATCTTAGCCCTATGATTGTTAAATGGGACCAGTAACGAATGTCTATCCTGAAGCGAACTTGTAATTAGTTGCATGCTCTTCACTAATCCGCCCATGATGGCAGAAACGTTAGCGGCGTTGCGGGAAAATGTTTCAACCCACTCCACGGCGGAGTTCTGCCTCTCCATTCTTTTTACGGCTTCACGTGTGTTTGTATCGTAATGATGCTGCATAGTTTGGATTAGTTGCATCAAGCCGAAGTGTGCCGAGTCGATTGACCTAAGCACAAAATCTGCCTCTTGCCTAAACCTGCCTTTAGTCATGCCGTCAGAACCGTAAGTGATTGAAAACGGATTTACTGCGTATCCAAAATCACGAAGTGCTGGATACTCATATGCTGGCATTCCCCTGTCGTTTAGAACGTTGTTCGCTGGCATCGTAAGGCCAAACGTGGCATTTGCTTCTCCGTATGAGTTGTTAATCTGCCTATCAAGTGAGTGTCCTACCGTTGGAAGGAGCACGAGTTCGGTACCAAACATGCTCGAGTCCTTGAAGGAGCCAGACTCCCTGAATACATTTCCAAGGAGGATGCTAGGGCCGAACCTTCCAACCACACCAGTGTTCTCCTCTTCGGGGTCGAACTGAGATTGCTTGAACGTTTCTGTATGTGCCGTTCTTCCAGCCTCGGTGTTTAATTCTTCCCTCCACATTTTTCTTATACCAAAGTCGTCAGCCCTTCGGGTACGCAATGACTCTGGCTCGTATCGGGTAGTCAGCAGGATGGCCGTGTCGATGAGTGCAAACTTCAGGTCCTTGCTGGCTTCATCGATGTTAGCCATGAACTTTTCAAAGATTGGCCTAATCCTGATACACCTTTGGGCGTACAGGCTGTTTAGTTTGTTAATCTGCCTATCCGATGGGTCCATAGTGTTGTACACGTCAAACATCTGATGGATTTCATCATGCCCGATTTCGATGTACGCCTTATCCTTGGGCCAAGTTCCCTCGGCTTTCTTGCGTTCCACCCATTCATACCAATCACCTTCAGGGATAAAGTCTGGCCTGACTGGGGTGAACTGAATGGCACCACGGCCAGCAGAGAATAAACCAAATGAACTCCTCATGGCCTCTCCCTTCGTCCAAGCGTCCGTCTTGATGCCAATAGAGTTGAGTGCCTGTGCGAGACGCACTCCACCGCTCTTGCCCCAAGTCTTAATAACTGCCTGTGAGAGCAACTCTGGGGTCGGGTTTGATTCGTTAATTGCCTTGGTAAGCCTTTCTTTCCCGAAGGCTTCACCGTAGGCAAACTCGCTGATAACAAACTGGTGATGAATCGCCATGATGTTGGCAATTTCTTCCTTAGTCATGGTCGCACCCGCAAAGGCGGACTGGATGGCACTGATATTAGCCATCTGTAACCCTTCTTCGGTCACGCCCATTGAGGTGAGCACGGACCTAAGGTCATCCATTTCAATCCTTGCTGGAAAATCCTGCCTGTAAACCGCATCAACGGCCTCAGTGGTAGTTGCCAGTTCATTCTCCATGATAACCGTGCCATCAATCAGCCTTGCAACTTCCTCTAGGCTAATGGAATTCATGCCGTCTTCCGAAAGTCCGTTGTAGATATGGAGGTACGAATCAACGCCGTCGTTGGCATTCTCGTACATGGGGGATTGCTTGACCCGCTGGCCGTACCTTCCTGATGGCGAATCATCCATTTCACCACGCTTAAAATTAGCCGATTCAATGATGCCAGTCTTATAGACAAGCCTAGCCTTTCCGTTGATTACTTCCCAGCCTCGTGCCGAAACCACATACCTGTTAAGCCTTTGCAATTCAGCGTCGGCGGCGGAGATGTAATAGGAAATCGTCGTGAGCCTAGCAATCTTACGAAGTGCATCCAGTTTGTAGTCATCGCTGTTACCCTTTAGGACGGACTGGCCCATGCCTAGGCCACCCACCATCATGTTAGACACACGAGGCACCTTGCCCTCCTTCATCATGATGCCTAGGTTCTTAAGGGAGTTGGCACGAGAATCGGTTGCAGTCTTGAGCAAGTAGTCGTCAGCACGGCGTGACTTGTTAAGTTCGCCTTGGGACATGTCCTTCCTTTCGGCTGTTTCGTAGGCCTGTTTCTCGGTCAACTGGCCATAGTACTGCATAAGTCCTAGGGAGTGAACTAAGTTCCTCATCTTAACTGAGGTAAAACCAAGCCCATTCTGAGTGGAGTGCTTAACCGAATCCATTGTCCTGCCGACATCTAGGATAAGGTCCAGATACCTAGAGTGGTGTGAGGTGTACTCGTAGGACAAGTCGCTCACTTCCTTGCCAAGGGACTTATCAATCGCCAAGGACACGTTGTCACGCCTTTCAAGCAGTCCGCCATCACCGTAAATCATCATGTGGACCTGCTCGGCGGTGAACAGGCCACTCCTTGCCTCCTTAACAATGACGGCGGCTTCCTCCTGCAAGGTCATCATTTCTCTAGCAAAGCCAGCCATTCGCCTAGAGTTAGTTGCATCATTGGCAAGTTCGTAGGAAATCCTTTCGTACGCCATGGCGTCAGCACCAAAAAGTTGATATGCAGATGGGGCGGCGAGTTCGATAACCCTCTGAGCCATTGGGCTGTCAGCCAACTCCATCAGGTGCTTCTCAAACTCTGCTGGGCTTAGTTCTAGGGCCTTTTGTATTTCTGGGTCGTCCAAGCCAGCCTCACGTGCCTTCTCGACTTCGAGCCTGATAGCGTCGGAGCCTTTGGTTCGTGCGGAGATGAGAGGCTCTGGGAATGAACCGCCAAGACCCATGACGTTCTTAATAAGGTATTTAAAGATGCCCCGCTTGTACTGTGCGGACTCGGTCACGTCGCCAGTCTGAGTCCAAGTTTCCATGCGTTGAATCGCATGCTGGACCTCATGGAGGAGGCTGGAGTGGATGCTGTTCGCCCTGACGTTGTCTGGGATGATGACGTCATCGACGCCGTTGGCCTTGGCAATTTCGCCAGAGATAATCCTGTCGATACCAAGGACAATAAAGTTCTGCTTAGGGTAGTAACCAGCACCGAAGCCCTCGACGAAGCCGACCCTTACAGACTTAAGGCTGGGGTAGTACCTGTAGAGTTGGTCGTGCTTCAGGATTTCATCCAGCCTAATGGTGCTCAACTTCCTTACAATGTTCTCCATGGCGACGCTATCCTTAGCGTCTACCGCCGTCTTGTAGTCAGCCATGAAGGACGTAAAGCCCTTGGTCGGAGACTCTAAGTCGTTCATGAACGGAAGAAGGTGAATCTTCTCATCAACTGCACCAAGCAACAGGCTTGAGCCCTTGTCGCTAAATTCGAACGCCTTGTACATTTGACCGCCGTCGGTCCTCACCATCCTGAGCATGCCAGCGGCCTCCATCATCTTCTCGTTGGCGTCCATCGAGCCAAAGAATCCACCAACCATCATGTTGGAGTACTTGGCTACTGGGGAGATTGGTGCGTTCTTGTCGAACCCAGCCTGTTTAAGAATGCCGTCTAGTTGCGTTCCGATGTTTGCAAGTTGCTTAACAAACGCAGACGCCCTTAGAACGTCGCCACCGTAGCGGTTTTTAGTTACAACCCTTTGGTTAACAAAGTTATTAAGGTTACTGCTGTCGCCCATAGTGCCCCAGCCCATGCGTTCGCCAATAAGCATGACTCTCGCCACGCCTTCGTTGACGGCACCAGCACCAAGGTACTCTGGAGAGAAGTACTGGGCGTCCATGAGCACCTTAACTGAGGCTGGCGGAACCATGACTCCCTGTTTGTCCATTACTTCCGTCCTTTGGAGGTCTTTTGACATTAGGTCTACGGCCTGAAGCCCGATGGGGCTTTGGTTAACCATCTCCATGCCCAAAAGAATCTGAGATACGGCAGTAGCAAGGTGGAATACGGCATGCTCCTGAGGCGTAGAAAGGCCACTCTTCCAAGCATCTTCAGCCATCTTCCTTACCAATGTGTAATCAGAGAACGCTTCTGGATTCTTTTGAATCAACTCAGCATGCTTTTGTGGGAATGCTTCTGCATACATGTATTCAAGTGCGTCGGAGAACGTTCCATCGGCCACAAACTTGTGCAACGAACCCTTGGATAGAACTTCACCGCCCTCGCCGTAAAGGAACGGAGACAGGCCATTAATTGCCAGCATGGAGTTAATGGATACATTTAATCCGCCCTGACGCCTCCCTAGGTTGGACATCGGGGCCCACTTAGATGGGAATACATGCATGTCAGTGGTGGGCCTACTTCCTCGCTCTTGGCTAACAAAACTGAGTGAAGTGAAAGAGGTTGCTGGCGTCACAAACGTGACGTTAGTAGAAAGAGCCTTTTCAAACGGGTCAGACGTTCTTCCAATCGTAAAAATAGCGTAATTTTCAATCCCATTAATTCCCACCAAGGTCTGACTTTCCGCATTTGGGCTTCCACTTTTAAACACGCCCATCTCGTAGTCGGATGACCAGCCCATGTCCTTGGCGTAATTGTTTGAATCCTTCTCAATGTCAGACAGTTGGGCGTTTGGGTTTTTCTTTGCATCCTTTCTCACCCTGTCTCCAGTTTTAGTGACGTGGTGGAATCCAGACATGCCAGCCATTAACAAATTGTCATACAGGTCCCTGTACGTGGTGACATCCTTGGCTGTGGCAATCGAGCCAGCCCTTATAGGCTCGTTTAAAAGCGTCTCAAGCGAGGCGGAAAGTTTTAGCAATTTTGGATTAACGAACACAGTCGTAGAATTCATTGCCTGAATCACGTAACTGCTTTGGTTCTTTCCTGAAAATGAATTTAAGATTCCAAGAAAATGAGACTCAACCATGGATATTTCTCCTTTTGTGAGCATCCTTTGCTTATTAAATTGATTCCCTAACAGCCCAATTATCTTTTTGCCCTTACCGTCGTCCGTTACTTGCCAGTGGTCTTTAATAGTCGCTTCGATGTTTTTATCCGCCTCAGACTTTAGGACGTCTTCAATCGTGGCATTAGGATTAGACTTTTTTTGCTCATCTAAAAGTTCTTTCATCTTCTTCATCTGCGACATCATGGCCGAGTTTCCAATGTACCTGATGTCCCCATCGACGTATGCCAGTCTTCCAGATTTAATCGTGCCGTCTGCAAACGAAATTAATTCCTGAAGGTGACCTTGAAGTACTGTCTTGATGCTCATCTCGGCGTTTTCGCCAAGGGCATCAATAAGGTTTGTGGAAAGCCCCAAGATAGTCCTTCCATTCCTAGAGCCCCAGATTCCTTCAACAAATCCTCCATGGAGCACAGCCATGCCACTTGATACGATTTCAAAATCTCCGATAAATGGATACTGAGCAAGCAGCCTACGGTCTTTTAGGATTTCCGACAACTTGATGCTGGCCTGTCTGTAGAACTGATTTTCGTTCCTCGCCTGAGTTGCACTGTTAAACATGCTGTTCCTTGCGTCATCAACAAACCTGTCCCAAGCCTCATTGTCTTTGAGTGTAACTTCGGCGTTAAAGTAGCCCTTAGCACCAACCATCATGTTAGCACGACCACTGCTGATGTCCTGCAAGGTCACCTTAATCTGTGAGTCAGAATCCTGCGTCGGGCCTTGCTCGGTGCCGACCATGCCACGCCCTTCTTCCTGAGGAAGGTTACGCATGTTACGCTCTGCATAGGATTGTGCCCTAGCGAGCGTCTTAAAGTTGCCAATCAAAGAGCCAAACGGACTGAACAAGGATAGCCTGTTTCCGTTCTGCCTGATTTCGTATCCAATGTGGTTGCCCCAGTACTTTTTGTCTTCACCGATAGGGTACTCAACAAACCCGCCAACCATCATGTTCCTGCGTACGCCTTCGTATGCATTGACATGGTTGTAAGGCAACGCCATCAGGTTATTGCCAAAGGTCTCTTGGAATACGGATGGTTGCGTCTCTAGGTTGGCTAGGAGTTCAAACCTAAGGGAGTGGAAGGGGTAGTTAGGGCCATCAGTGTTCCCATTGTAGCCACCTTCTGGGGCGTTGATGTAGGACTCGTCTGCACGTTTCCTGCCGCCAAAAGTTTCATACATGACGTCCCTGACGGCTTCGGCGTTCGAACCAAATTCAGGCCTAAACTTCTCTACGGAAGTCTTCCTGCTGGAAGCATCCTGAGAAAGGTTGTCCATGTAGTCGGCGAAGGTCCGAGTGTAGTGACCAAAGTCAGTGAACATGGAGCGGACGTCAGACCTCTGCCACATCTTGAGCCTACGCCTGTTAAGGACACGGACATCGACAGCGTGAACCGTGATGTGACCCTTGCCTTCTTTGAGAGGGTTGCCGAAGTCATCGAAGTTATCAAACTTGAGTTCAACGGCGTAAGGCGAGAAGTGCCTGTTGGTAACTGGAACGTCGCTACCAGTGAGTCGCCTGACCTGACCATCGATGACGACCTGATGCGTACGGCCTAGGTACTGACCAGTAACAGTGTTAAAGACTGGCTTTCCAGCACGAACGTTCCTGACCATCTCGGTCAAACCACGCAACTGCTTCACCTCTTCGAGACTGAACACGTTAACGTTAATGATGGCATCCCACTGCTTATTGCTGAGAACAGACATGTCCAAGGACTTGTTTCCGCTCTGGCTAATGATAAACCTAGGACGCTCGTTCTGCGGGAGGGCTTCAAGTGCGTCTACGACTTTCTTGGAGTTCTCGGAAATGATTTGGTCGATTTCACGCTTACCCTTCATCACCTTGCCGCCCTTGATAGTGTTTGCGAATCGCTCCTTGCCAGTCTGTTTAAAGTAGGCTTCAGCCCTTTCTGGACTCATCAGGGATACGTTAATGTCTCCGTGCCTCATGGCCTGTGCGACGACGCTCTTGGTCCAAGAGTCCAGCATAGGCATGTGCAGGTAACTGCCATTTTCCCACATGAACGTGGTCATCTGAGCATTGCTGTTCAGAGGGTTGGTCGGCCTGAGTAGGATGCCAGCCTGTTCCATCTTCGCAACAGTACGCTGGGTTCTAAGCATGTACATGTTCTCAAGGCTTGCCCTAAGACTCCTGTACTCTGGGTTCCTGATAAAATAGTCTGGGCTCTTGTTGAGTACGCTGTTGGAGTAGGAGGACGCAAATGTCTCATCTACAATTTCCTTCAGGTAGTTCATGTCGCCATCGGCGGCTTCCGCAATGGCTAGTGGAATCGTATGACCATTTACATCGGTCTTAACGTTGTCCATTGAGCCAGACCCACCCTGCGTCTGCCTGAAGGATTTAAGTTTTTCCTGTGCCATGAACAGGTGTGCATCGTAAGCAATTTTCCTCTCTGCAACTGCCCTAGCGTAGGCCGCACCATCTGCTTTGTCTGGAAGGCCAATAAATTTACTCCTGTAGTCGGCAATGAGATGTGCCATGGCATCATCGCTGATAACGCCAGCGTCCTTCCTGTCTCCATAGAACTGCTTGTAAATCTCAACAGAGTCGGCGTCATTCTTTAAAAGAGAGTTAAGATGAAGGTGTGCAATCTCGTGGACAATAGTCTCTGGCGAGGCCTGACTCTTGTTAATCCAGATGACATCAAGTTCTCCACCGTTCTTCTTAATTTTAAATTGAGAGCCAAGTCCAGTTTCTGGCATGTCCGTAATTTGTTTTTCTGGACCAAACTCTTTAATTAACTCTGCCCTAGTTGAGAACCTAATCTGTGCCGTTGGGTCTACTGTGAAAGACTGTGCAAAGGCGGCACGGATGGTGGCACCAATCCTAGTGTCATTCATTCCGTCAATAGCACTAAGGGTAGCCCTCATGTGCTTTGCGGTCTCTGGATTCTTAGCCTCAATCATGTTGATTTGAGACTTGTCGAAATTGCTGATGACGTAGTCATGGCCACTCTTCTGGCTGTATACGTTGTGGATGTGCCTAAGGCTTCCAGACAGACCACCCCAAGAAAAGCCAATGCCAATACCAGCGGCGAAACCCTCACCCCGAGCGTTAAGGTATCCCAAGGTGCCCATGAAGGCGGCGTCACCGACGGAACGCCTAAGCACTGGCATGGCCATCGATGCTGGCCAGCCGACTACTACGTTGGTAAACTTTGCTACAGCAAGTGCTTCAGCACTAAGGGGAACCCTGCTACCGTTCTTGGTGGCAAGCCTCTCAAGCATGCCCATACCAATCTGCTGTGGCTTGACTTGAACAACGCCGTTAGCGAGGTCCACAATCTCATTGCCGAGCACACTGGCGTATTCAGTAAGTGGCTTTACACCAAGCGAGAAAAGCGTTGAACGAATGGGCGAAAGGGAGAGCCCTTCGCCGATTGCCCTTTCTCCAGCGTCTGCAATTGCGGTTTGAGTGGCATTACGGAGGACAGTCGCATTTTGGCCAGAGGTTTCAGCGAAGGCAGTCGTGCCCTGAGCGATTTTTTGTTGGACATAGGAAAATGGTTTTGCGACTGCGTCTGCCGTTCCAGCAATGACCGTTCCAGTCGTACGCATGGAAAACTCCTTCATCCGCTTTGCCGTGGTGTCATAGGTATCCCTAAAGGCATCTGTTATTCCAGAAAGACCCTC
>Ga0209443_1000131_pt1 | contig 48399 bp, 45 predicted proteins | sample LauGreBMM110DCMD_2_FD_187571 | JGI IMG/M metagenome (GOLD analysis project Ga0209443, IMG submission 187571) | Freshwater lake microbial communities from Lake Michigan, USA - Su13.BD.MM110.DCMD (SPAdes) (version 2) | ecosystem: Environmental > Aquatic > Freshwater > Lake | place: Lake Michigan... | reverse complement strand
CGGGTGTAATTAAATTGTTATGGTTATAATTTCCAAATTTAAACTTTAATAACTACATCCCTACTATAGACTTTAAAAAACTGTTAAATCCGTTTAAAAACCAACGCTCCGCAAAGTCTGTGACTTTGAGGATGTGTGTGTCAGTCTTTGACTAAAAAAAATAAATAGCACAAAACTAAATCGGTTAAAAACCGAAAGATCCTACCTCAAATTTGGAGACTTTGCGGAGCGAAGGCTTGGGATGGGATATTTTGTCTTTTTTTCTCACCCCAACCCTCTACGAAGGAGAGGGAGATGAAGCTGGATTTTGTTATTGCTTTTTATTTTTTTAATCTGAATACTCCAAACTGCAAACTAAAATACTGCAAACTGATTTTACCCGCCCACGCGTTTTACCTTAAACCCTTTTTCTTTTAAAAGCGTCATAATTTTATCGCGGTAATCCCCTTGAATGATGATGGCATCGTCTTTAAAAGTTCCGCCCACACTCAACTTGGTTTTGATTTCTTTGGCCAGCATTTTAAAATCGGCATCCGTGCCTTCATAGCCCTCGATTATGGTGGTGGCTTTTCCTTTACGCTTTTCGTATTTGCAAATTAAGGGTTCCTTTTGGATGAAAAGCAGCTGGTCTTCTTCCGGTACTTCTTCCCGTTCCGATTCGATGTGGTCTGGAAATAAATTTTTTAGTTGGTCTTGTAAATCCATTTTTTAAGTATTTTTTGAACGCGGATAACGCAGATTTTCGGTATAGCCACAGATTTATTTTCTATTGTTTTAGTAAGTTTTCCGAATAAATTCCGCCTTTTTTCCGAAGTTTAAAAGTAGTACAACTTCGCATGGAGTAGATTTAATATAATTTATTCGTAATGTCCTCTAGCCGAATGCAAAAGTATTACATCTTCAAGAACTTCGTAAATGAGTCGGTGTTCACTATTGATTCTGCGGGACCATTTTCCGTTTAGGTCGTACTTTAGAGCTTCGGGCTTTCCCGTTCCAGAATAGGGATGTTCAACTATTTCTTCTAAAAAGACAATAATTTTTTTGAGAACGGACTTATTTCCAGATTTTTTATGAAAGAGTAAATCTTCTTCCGTTTTCCGCGAAAAAAGTAAAATATAACTCACAGATCATCGATGTATTTACTCAAATCTTCGACTTTCACGCTTGTAAATTTCCCGTTTTTAAAATCTTTTTCGCTACGTTTTATTTTTGCTACAAACTCCGGATTGTATGGTTTTACTATTGAAACCTCAAATTTGATATTCAAAGCTTTCATTATCGTTTTTACTGCTTCAATTTGTGAAGCATCTTGTGGATGAACTGTAATTGTTGTCATTAGGGTCAATTTAACGGTGAAACAAATATACATAATAAAGTAATTCCAATTATTGATTTTTTTAATCAATTGGAATTCAAACCAATATGGACTAAATTAGTCTTAGGTGTGATTTAAATAGGTATGTACTAGATTACCGGTTATTCAACTTGGCTTTTTCTTTAATGATAGCACTGATTTTTCGGTTTTCGATTTTGCTCTCTAACCATGAAATGATGTCAAGATAGAGAAATGCTCTTTTCTCGTAAGTGTTTTTTTCTAATTCTATAAATCGCTCCTTCACTTTGACGAACTCTTTTTTGATGTCACTGGGATAAATGGTGTTCAATTTTTTCAAAAAGCGAATGATTTCCTTTTGCACTTCGTGTAAATCATTCATTTTTATTAAAAATTTATACGTGCTTTTTAACTGATTTTCAAGATTAAAATCCTTCCCAGATTCGTAATGTGCAATCAGACATAATAATCGGGCAAAACAAGCCAAATCTTCTCGAACGTATAGGTTTTTGTTGTTGATTATTTTTTCTAAATAAAAGATACATTCCGTGTATTTTTCGGTGCCAAAATAAATAGAAGCAATTTTATAATAAAACAACATTTCGTGATGCTCGTCTAGGTGTTCGCTATGCAGTTTAATCTTGTCTAAGATTTCAGGAATTAGATATTCACTTTCCGCAAAAGTACCTTCCAGAATGTGGTAGTTTAGTTTATTGTTGTACAAATACAGGAATGATAAAGAGGTAATATTATCATTGACCGGGAATTGAGGGTCGTTGATAGTGTCTTCCAACAATTCTAAATATTTCTTGAAATTTGACTTGTATTTCAACATAAATAAAGACTCCAGCAAGTAATGATTGCCTTTCAAGAAAAACACAGGATTGAGATAAATCATATTTTTATTGTCGTAAAAAAGAGTAACCCATTTGTGCGAATATTTGTAACACGATAGGAAATCCTGAACTAAAAAACTCCGCCAGAGATAGGCATTGTAAAACCAATATTTTTCACGAAAACCAAACTTCGATTCGTCAAGTTTAGATGTATGTCTCTTGAAATAATCATCAATATAGGTGTATTCGGCATCACTTTTCACATACCCTGATTTTAGCATAATGCCATACAACTGTAGCGACAAATTAGACAACTTGCTTGAAATAGTATTTTTGTAATTCAATTCTTTGGCTTGAACAACCAATTCATCGGCGCGTCCTTGAATACTGCGGGTAATATATTGTGATTCTATGAGTTTTTCAAACTCAACGATTTCATAAGCCATGTATTTTTCATCATTTTCCATGGCTTGATGTTTGGTTTTGTCCAAGATTTTCAAACTTTGCCTGTATAAACCTTTGTTGTATAAAATAGTGGCAAAATCAATTTGTTCTCTCAATTGATAACGGATGTTTTGACTTGGAATATTCAATCGAATACTCACCAAAATTTGTTTGTATAAATACGATTTTAAGTTCGATAATTGTACTTTTTTTATAATGCCACTTTTCAAAATAATTTTTTCGTCATAGCCCTCGGATTTGTCCAAAATATTAAACAATTCGATAAACTTAGTGTTAGAACTTGTTTCGAGACGACTCGCAAAAATCTTAAATTGTCTTTTTTCAGATTTTGAAAGTGATTTTATGAGTACAAATAAAGAATCTTTTTGATGGTTAGCCATTGTAAAATGTAAAGATATAAAGCCTTGTTTTTTAATTGTTTGCGGAGTTTTTACTCGCTTTATAAACAGTATAATCTATAAAATTGATTTTTATAATAAAGTATTCAAATCTATTTTTGTTTGAGGTTGTGAAATTACATTAAATTTTTGAAAATGAATAGAGAGAAAGTCCAAATTTTTGACACCACTTTAAGAGATGGAGAACAAGTCCCAGGATGTAAATTAGACACTCGACAAAAACTTGTTATTGCTGCTAGACTCGACGAAATGGGGGTCGATATTATTGAAGCCGGTTTCCCTGTTTCAAGCCCAGGTGATTTTTTATCAGTTTCGGAAATAAGTAAGATTGTAAAAAACGCTACGGTATGTGGTCTCACTAGAGCTGTAAAGAATGATATTGATGTTGCAGCAGCGGCATTGAAAAATGCTCTTAGACCAAGAATTCACACTGGAATAGGAACGTCAAATTCTCATATTCAATTCAAATTAAACACTACTCGAGAGGATATTATTGCAAGAGCCAAATATGCTGTTTCTTATGCCAAATCGTTTGTTGAAGATGTAGAATTTTATGCCGAGGATGCCGGCAGAACCGATAATGAATTTTTGGCCAAAGTATGTGAAGAAGTTATAAAATCAGGAGCTACAGTGCTTAATATTCCTGACACGACAGGTTATTGTTTGCCTGATGAATATGGTGCTAAAATTAAATATTTAAAAGAAAACGTAAAAGGGATTGAAAACGTAACGATTTCTTGTCATTGTCATAATGATCTAGGAATGGCTACTGCCAATTCGATTGCCGGAGCTATGAATGGAGCTAGACAAATAGAATGTACCATTAATGGAATAGGAGAGAGAGCCGGGAACACAGCACTTGAAGAAGTGGTTATGATTTTCAAGCAACATCCTTACCTAAATTTATATACCGATATTAATACCAAACAATTGAACGAAATGAGTCGGTTGGTTTCTGAGAGCATGGGAATGATGGTACAGCCTAACAAAGCTATTGTTGGAGCAAATGCTTTTGCCCACAGTTCTGGAATTCATCAAGACGGCGTTATAAAAAATAGGGAGACTTATGAAATTATGGATCCTTTAGATGTGGGTGTCAATGAATCATCTATAATTCTTACTGCTAGAAGCGGTAGAGCTGCCTTGGCATACAGAGCAAAAAAAGTCGGCTATGAACTTACGAAAGTGCAATTAGATATTGTTTATGTTGAGTTTTTAAAGTTTGCCGACATTAAGAAAGAGGTACTAGATAATGATATTCATCAAATTATTGAAGCCTGCAAAATAAAAGCAGAATAGATTAAAATCAAGAAAGGATTAAAAAAAATACAGCATATATGGAATTAAATAAATACAGCAAGACCATCACTCAAGACCAAACTCAACCTGCAGCACAAGCAATGCTATATGGTATTGGTTTAACAGAAGAAGATTTGAAAAAGGCACAAATAGGAATTGTGAGCATGGGGTATGAAGGAAATACATGCAACATGCACTTGAATGATTTGGCCAAAGACGTCAAGAAAGGGGTTTGGAATGCTGATTTAGTGGGGTTAATTTTTAATACGATCGGAGTAAGCGATGGAATCTCAAACGGAACCGAAGGTATGCGTTTTTCATTGGTTTCTCGTGACGTTATCGCCGATTCTATCGAAACCGTGATGGGTGCTCAATGGTATGATGGTATGATTGCCATTCCAGGTTGTGACAAAAATATGCCGGGAGCTTTGATTGCAATGGGAAGAGTCAATCGCCCGGCAATCATGGTGTATGGCGGAACAATAAACTCAGGAAGATGGAAAGGAGAACACCTTAATATAGTTTCCGCTTTTGAAGCCTTGGGAAAAAAATTCAATAATGCCATTTCCGATGAAGATTTCAAAGGGGTAATTAAAAATTCTTGTCCAGGACCAGGTGCTTGCGGCGGAATGTATACTGCTAACACAATGGCTTCGGCGATTGAAGCGTTAGGAATGAGTTTACCCTATAGCTCATCAAATCCCGCAGTAAGTCAAGATAAACTTAAAGAATGTGAAGATGCCGGAAAGGCTATCCGAACATTATTAGAAAATGATATTAAGCCGAAAGACATTATGACTCGTGAAGCTTTTGAAAATGCTATTACAATTGTAGCGGTTTTAGCTGGTTCAACCAATGCGGTCATGCATTTAATTGCCATGGCGCATTCGGTAGATATAGAAATTACCCTAGAAGATTTTCAGGCTATTAGCGATAAAACTCCAGTTTTGGCTGATTTAAAGCCTAGTGGTAAATTCATGATGGAAGATTTACATGCCGTTGGAGGAATTCCTGCATTAATGAAATATTTATTGAAAGAAGGATATCTTCACGGAGATTGTATGACTGTAACAGGGAAAACAATTGCCGAAAATTTAGAATCTGTACCTGATTTATATGAAGGTCAAGAGATTGTTCATGATATTAAAAATGCATTAAAATCTTCTGGAAATATTCAAGTATTATACGGAAACCTAGCTTCTGAAGGTTGTGTGGCCAAAATTAGTGGTAAAGAAGGTGAATATTTTGAAGGAACAGCAGTAGTTTTCGAAAGTGAATTTGAAGTTATTCCCGGTCTTGAAAAAGGGATGATAAAACCCGGAGATGTCGTCGTCATCCGCTATTGCGGACCTAAAGGAGGACCTGGAATGCCCGAAATGCTAAAACCTACTTCGGCCATTATGGGAGCTGGTTTAGGAGATAAAGTTGCATTGATTACTGACGGTAGATTTTCCGGAGGTTCACACGGTTTTGTGGTAGGACACATAACACCCGAAGCCTATGATGGTGGTGGTATTGCTCTAGTTGAAAATGGGGATTTAATCACTATTGATGCGGTAAAAAACACCATCAATTTAAAAATTTCAGATGCGGAATTCGCCAAAAGAAAAGCAGCTTGGGTTCAACCCGCTTTGAAAGCAACAAAAGGAGTTTTATTGAAATATGCAAGATCTGTATCTAGCGCATCGACAGGATGTGTTACGGATAAATAAAAATAAATCGCTAAAAGTCAAAATCCTTTAGCAATTTTAAAAATAATAAAAAAATGGAAAATAATAAAATATCAGGCGCAGAAGCGGTTATTAGGTGCTTATTGGCCGAAGGTGTAGACTTGGTTTATGGCTACCCGGGTGGTGCTATTATGCCAGTATATGACGAATTATATAAATTTCAAGATCAATTGCATCACGTTTTGGTGCGTCACGAACAAGGGGCTGCCCATGCCGCCCAAGGTTTTGCAAGAGCCACTGGTAAAGTAGGAGTTGCTATTGCCACTTCAGGACCAGGAGCCACAAATTTGGTAACTGGAATTGCAGATGCTCAAATTGATTCTACTCCCTTAGTTTGTATTACAGGCCAAGTTGGTAAACATTTACTAGGTTCAGATGCTTTTCAAGAAACGGATATTATTGGAATTTCAACTCCAGTGACCAAATGGAATTACCAAATTACCGAGGCTCATGAGATACCTGAAATTATAGCCAAAGCTTTTTATATTGCAAGATCAGGTCGTCCAGGCCCTGTATTAATTGATATCACCAAAAATGCTCAATTCGACGAATTTGAATTCAGTTATAAAAAATGCACTGGAATTAGAAGTTACAATCCAAAGCCAACTTTGAATCTTGAAAAAATTGCGGAAGCTGCGGAACTAATCAATAATGCAAAGAAACCTTATATTATTTTTGGACAAGGTATTATTTTAAGCGAGGCGGAAGCGGAGTTAAAAGCTTTGGTGGAGAAATCTGGAATTCCTGCCGCTTGGACTATTTTAGGATTGTCGGCAATGCCAACAGACCACCCTTTAAATGTAGGAATGCTGGGAATGCATGGCAATTATGGTCCAAACGTGTTAACAAATGAATGCGATGTTTTGATTGCACTTGGTATGCGATTTGACGATAGGGTTACAGGTAATTTGGCCACTTATGCCAAACAAGCTAAGGTCATTCATTTTGAAATTGATCCTGCTGAAATAGATAAAAACGTTAAAACAACCGTGGCTGTTTTGGCCGATGTGAAAGAGGCCTTGACGGCTTTGATTCCGTTGATCGACAAAAAATCACATGATTCTTGGCATAATGAGTTCAAAGAAAAATACAAAATCGAACTCGAAGCCGTAATAAACGAAGAACTTGCCCCGACGAATGACAAGGGAATTTCGATGGGGGAGACCATAGAAATGATTAACAAACACTCTAAAGGGAATGCAATCATGGTTTCAGATGTAGGACAACATCAAATGTTTGCGTGTCGTTACGCCAAATTTAATTCGACCAAAAGTAACGTTACCTCAGGTGGTCTAGGAACAATGGGGTTTGCATTGCCCGCCGCTATTGGTGCCAAAATGGGAAGACCGGATCGTGAAGTAGTAGCGATCATTGGCGATGGAGGTTTTCAAATGAACATACAAGAATTGGGGACGATTTTTCAAACAAAAGTTCCCGTGAAAATTGTAGTTTTGAACAATGAATTTTTGGGCATGGTGCGCCAATGGCAAGAATTGTTTTTCGATAATCGTTACGCTTCAACAATAATGGTAAATCCGAATTTTGTAGCTATTGCCGAAGGTTATTATATAAAAGCTAAAAAAGTAACCAAAAGAGAGGATTTAGATGCTGCCGTTGCTGAAATGATGGCCTCAAAAGATTCTTATTTCCTAGAAGTTATGGTTGAAAAAGAAAACAACGTATTTCCAATGATTCCAACAGGAGCTTCGGTTTCAGATATACGATTAAGATAAAAATTATGGAAAATAAAATATTCACCATTTCTGTTTATTCAGAAAACAATGTTGGTTTATTGAATAGAATATCAGGCATATTCTTGAAACGCCACATCAATATATTAAGCCTAAATGTATCAGAATCAGAAATTGAAAATGTTTCTCGATTTATCATTGTGGTTAATACCACCGAAAAATGGGTGCAGAATATTGTAGGGCAAATCGAAAAACAAATCGAAGTCATCAAAGCGTTTTATCATATTGATGAAGAAACAATATTCTTGGAAAGCGCTATATTCAAAATAGAATCCAGCTTATTATTTGACGAAAGACAAATTCAAAATATTATCAAGGAAAGTCACTCCGAAATAGTGACGGTTTCAAGAGACTTTTTCGTAATTTCAAAATCAGGAAAACGGTCTGAAATCAATGACTTATACACTAAATTAAAACCTTTTGGAATTATGCAATTTGTACGTTCTGGAAGAATATCTGTTACCAAAGAAAAAATGGAAATATCAACTTTATTAGAAGAATTAAAATCATAATTAAATATTAAACAATGGCAAATTATTTCAATTCATTACCACTTAGATTACAATTAGAACAATTAGGCGTTTGCGAATTCATGGATCAATCCGAATTTGACGATGGAATTTCTGCATTAGCTGGAAAAAAAGTAGTTATCGTAGGCTGCGGAGCTCAAGGATTAAACCAAGGGTTAAACATGAGAGATTCTGGCTTAGATATTTCGTATGCTTTGCGTGCAGAAGCAATTACTCAAAAAAGAGCTTCTTTTACCAATGCAGCTGACAATGGTTTTAAAGTGGGAACTTATGAGGAATTAATTCCAACAGCTGATTTGGTTTGTAACCTTACGCCAGACAAACAGCACACCGCAGTAGTTACAGCTATAATGCCTTTGATGAAAAAAGGGTCAACATTGGCGTATTCTCATGGTTTTAATATTGTCGAAGAAGGAATGCAAATTCGTAAAGACATCACAGTTATTATGTGTGCTCCAAAATGTCCAGGATCAGAAGTTCGTGAAGAATATAAAAGAGGTTTTGGTGTACCAACGCTAATCGCAGTTCACCCTGAAAATGATCCAAACGGAGAGGGTTTTGCTCAAGCGAAAGCCTATGCAGTAGCTACTGGAGGTCACAGAGCTGGAGTTTTGAACTCTTCTTTTGTTGCCGAAGTGAAATCGGATTTAATGGGAGAACAAACCATCCTTTGTGGCATGTTGCAAACAGGTTCTATCTTGTGTTTTGACAAAATGGTTGAAAAAGGTATCGAACCAGCGTATGCTTCAAAATTAATTCAATACGGTTGGGAAACTATTACTGAAGCCTTGAAACACGGTGGAATTACCAATATGATGGATCGTTTGAACAATCCTTCTAAAATTGAAGCTTTCGAATTGGCTGAAGATTTAAAAGACATTATGCGTCCGTTATTCCAAAAACACATGGATGACATCATTTCTGGAGAGTTTTCAAGAAACATGATGATTGATTGGGCAAATGACGATATCAATCTATTGACTTGGAGAGCTGCAACTGCAGAAACTAATTTTGAAAAAACAACTCCAACTGCTGCTCATATTTCAGAACAAGAATATTTTGACAATGGTGTTTTGATGATTGCCATGGTAAAAGCAGGTGTGGAATTAGCTTTCGAAACAATGACACAATCTGGTATTATCGAAGAATCGGCTTACTATGAGTCATTGCACGAATTGCCTTTGATTGCAAACACTGTAGCTAGAAAAAAATTATACGAAATGAACAGAATCATTTCTGATACAGCTGAATACGGTTGTTATTTGTTTGATCATGCTTGTAAGCCCTTATTGACAGAATTTATGAAAACAGTAGATACTAAAATAATTGGCAAACCTTTTTCAACTTCAAATGGGGTTGATAATGCAGTACTTATAGCGGTAAATAATGAAATCCGTCAACACCCTATTGAAGAAATCGGTGCTTGGTTGAGAGAATCCATGACGGCTATGAAAAAAATCGGGTAATAAAATATTTCCCTCATTAAGAGTACAGATATTAATTTTTCATTGGTTGAAGCGAGGTAGATATTCTACCTCGCTTTTTTTTGCACTACGAATTATTCGAAGAAGAAAATAAATCACTAAATTAGCACAACGATGAAAAAAAATGTTGATGCAATGATTATTGGTGGCGGATTGGCGGGACTAACGGCTGCCATACATCTAACAAAGTTTGGATTTAAAGTGATTTTAATCGAAAAAAATAAATATCCAAGACACAAGGTTTGTGGGGAGTATATTTCGAATGAAGTGTTACCTTATTTCCAATGGTTGGGTATAGAAATTTCCGATTTGAAGCCGTCAAATATTACCAAATTAGCCTTTTCAACTTTAACAGGAACAACAATTTGCGGTGATTTACCTCTTGGCGGATTTGGTATCAGCCGTTATAAATTAGATTATTATTTATCTCAAAAAGCAATTCAAAAAGGTTGCGAAATTATTCAGGATACAGTTACTGATATTCAATTTATTGAAGATGAGTTTATAATATCAACTATGAACAATTTAGAAATAAAAACAAAAATAGCCATTGGTGCTTTCGGAAAACGGTCTAATGTCGACCAAAAATTAAATCGCAATTTCATCCAAATAAAATCTCCTTGGCTTGCGGTAAAAGCCCATTATTTGGGAGATTTTCCCAATGATTTAGTAGGATTACATAATTTCAAAGGTGGCTATTGCGGGGTTTCAAAAGTAGAAAAAAACAGAATTAACATTTGTTATTTGGTAGATTATGAAACCTTCAAAGAATACAAGGACATTGAGGAATTTCAATCAAAAATAGTCTGTAAAAATTTGCATTTGAAAGCAATTTTTGAAAACAGCAAACTGCTTTTTGATAAGCCATTAACAATAAGTCAAATTTCTTTCGAGCAAAAAAAAGCTGTCGAAAAACATATTTTGATGATAGGTGACACCGCTGGGTTAATCCATCCCTTGTGTGGCAACGGAATGGCTATGGCCATCCATAGCGCCAAAATTGCATCTAAATTAGTTTCGGATTTTTTAAATCATAAAATTAGTTCTAGAAAAGAATTGGAAAAAAAATACACTCAAGAATGGAATAAAAATTTTAGAAGCAGACTTAGGATAGGTCGTATGTTGTCAAAAATATTACGGATGGAAAAATTAGCTTCTCTTCTTATTCAATTATTGGGTATATTACCGTTTCTATTACCCAAAATCATTAAAAGAACACATGGTAAACCAATAATTTTGAAAAATTAAAATGTTTATATACACAAAAGATAGATCTTCAGCCCCCGAAATAATGGATGATTTTTCGTTGGAAGGCGAAATCTTGCGTGATGCATTGGAAAAAATTTCCAAAATAAACCAACTCTTGGGAGGAAACCAATTAACTTTACGAGGTGTACAGAATTTGATTGCTAATTTCCCCAATCAAACTGAAATTACAATTATTGACGTGGGTTGTGGCAATGGAGACATGTTGCGAACGCTATCAAAATACGGATTAAAGCACCAACTGAATTTTAAATTGACAGGAATTGACGCCAATGCTTTTGCAATTAATCATGCAAGGGAATTATCAATCAATTATCCAAATATAAGTTACCATTGCGAAGATGTTTTTGGCAATGATTTTGCAGCATTAAAGTACGACATTGTACTTTGTACATTAACATTACATCATTTTAAAGATTCAGAAATTATCCAATTAATGTCTGTTTTTAATGCTAATTCTCAAATTGGAATGGTGATTAATGATTTGCATAGAAGTGCGGTTGCTTATAGATTATTTCAAGTTTTGTGTTTTATTTTTCGATTAAATGCGATGTCTCGTGAAGATGGATTAGTTTCCATATTAAGAGGTTTTAAGAAAAATGAATTGGTTAATTTTTCCCAAAAATTGGAGTTGAAAAATTATAAAGTTAAATGGGAATGGGCTTTTCGTTACCAATGGATAATAGAGAAAGTGGGAAGTTAGAAGAGAGAAATAGAGAGGGTTGAAAATACGACCTTATTTGATTAAAATTATGTCTATGAGTGTAAAAATTATATGTGTTTCTAAGCAATTGCCAAAATTCTCCAGAACCACCGATGAAATAATTCCGTTTCTCGACACTTGGCTTATTGGGCAAGATTCAAGGTTTATTAGAAAAGTGAAAAAGATTTTTGAAGGTGCCGCAGTTGATAAACGCTATTCCATTATGGATCCAATCGAGGTTTTTACGAAAACTTCATTTGAAGAAAGAAACGATATTTATGTTCGTGAAGTTATAGATTTAGGAACAAAAGTTTTGGAAAAAGCCTTAGAAAAAGCCCATTGGAAACCAGGTGATATAGACTATATCATCACCGTGAGTTGTACTGGAATCATGATTCCTTCTCTTGATGCGTATTTAATAAATAAATTAGATTTACGCAAAAATATTGTTCGACTTCCCGTAACCGAGATGGGTTGTGCCGCAGGAATTTCAGGAATTATATATGCTAAAAACTTCCTGAAAGCAAATCCCGGAAAACGAGCCGCAGTAATTGCAGTGGAAAGTCCAACAGCAACGTTTCAATTGGATGATTTTTCAATGGCCAACATTGTCAGCGCTGCGATTTTTGGTGATGGAGCGGCGTGTGTGCTGCTTTCTTCACATAATGAAGATGAAGGACCTGAAATTCTGGACGAAGAAATGTATCATTTTTATGATGCCGAGCATTTAATGGGTTTTAAACTCACGAATTCAGGTCTACAAATGATTTTGGACATAGAAGTTCCAGAAACCATTGCTTCGCATTTTTCGAATATTATCGATCCATTTTTGAAGAAAAATAATCTAAATATTGAAAATTTGGAGCATTTAATTTTTCATCCTGGAGGGAAAAAGATTGTTCAAACCGTGGAAGATTTGTTTTCTGATTTAGGAAAAAACATAAACGACACCAAAGAAGTGTTGCGATTGTACGGAAATATGTCCAGCGCAACGGTTTTATACGTTTTAGAAAGAATTATGGATAGTAAACCCAAAAATGGCGAGAAGGGATTGATGCTGAGTTTTGGACCAGGCTTCTCCGCTCAAAAGGTTTTATTGCAATTTTAAAATGACAAGCCAAGAAATCATATCAAAATTACCCTATTCCAAACCCTTTTTATTTGTGGATGAATTACTGCATATCGATGAGAATGGGGTAGAAGGCACCTATAGTTTTGATGAAAATCTGGATTTTTATAAAGGTCATTTCAAGGATAATCCCATCACGCCGGGAGTAATTATAACCGAGGTAATGGCGCAAATAGGAGTAGTGTGTTTGGGAATCTATTTGCTAAACAGTACATTTAATAAAAACATCTCCATTGCTTTAACATCATCAGAAGTAGAATTTTTAAAAACGGTATTTCCAAATGAAAAAGTAACAGTGATTTCAGAAAAAATATACTTTAGATTTGGTAAATTAAAATGCAAGGTTATAATGAAAAATGAAAAACATGAAACGGTTTGTAGTGGAATAATTGCTGGAATGATAAGCCCCCTAACCCCCAAAGGGGGAATTTAAAATTGCTATTGCCATTATATTTGATTTATTGAATTTATATGAATAAACGTGTTGTTATTACTGGTCTAGGTGTTGTTGCTCCAAATGGAATAGGACTTGAAGCGTTTATCAATGCAATTAAAAACGGGATTTCAGGTATAAAGCACGATGCCGAATTGGAGCGATTGCAATTCTCCTGTCAAATTTCAGGAAAACCAGAAGTTTCTACTGAATTAGCTTTGCAGTATTTTTCGGAATTGGAAATGCGAAATTTCAATTCTTCAGGAATTTTGTATGGCGTAATTGCCGGAATTGATGCATGGAAAGATGCTAGATTACCAACTGAAATTAACGAAGAACCCGATTGGGATAGTGGAACCATTTTTGGAACTGGAACTTCAGGTATTGACAAGTTTCGGGAAAGCATATACAAAATTGATGATTTTCAAACCCGAAAATTAGGAAGCACCGCAGTGGCACAAACCATGAATAGTGGCGTGAGCGCTTTTTTGGGCGGAAAATTAGGATTGGGGAATCAAGTGACAACCAATTCTTCTGCTTGTACAACGGGAACTGAAAGTATTTTGATGGGGTATGAACGCATCAAATCAGGTCAGGCAAAACGTATTTTGGCGGGAAGCACGAGCGATTCTGGTCCGTACATTTGGGGTGGATTTGATGCAATGAAAGTATGTACATTTAAGCATAACGAAACACCGGAACAAGGGTCAAGGCCTATGTCTGCTAGTGCTTCTGGTTTTGTTCCAGGAAGTGGGGCAGGAGCTTTAGTATTGGAAGATTTAGAAACGGCTTTGGCTCGAGGAGCAAAAATTTATGCGGAAGTTCTTGGCGGAAACTTGAATTCTGGTGGTCAACGTGGTCAAGGAACAATGACGGCTCCAAATCCTGTTGCTGTGCAAAAGTGTATAAAAAAAGCTATAGAAAATTCAGGCATTCATCCCAATGCGATTGATGCTATCAACGGACATTTGACAGCTACTTCAAAAGATAGATTGGAAATTGAAAATTGGAGTGAAGCCTTGAATAGAAAAAAAATTTATTTTCCGTATATAAACTCTCTAAAATCAATTGTCGGCCATTGTTTATCCGGGGCGGGAAGCATAGAAAGTGTGGCTTCGGTTTTGCAATTACATCACGGATTTATTTTTCCGAATAACAATTGTGAAGATTTGCATCCTGAAATTACCGCCTTGATTCATGCGTCACGAATTCCACAAAAATTTATTGAGAAAGAATTGACTATCATTGCGAAAGCCAGTTTTGGCTTTGGTGATGTTAACGGATGCATTATATTTAAAAAATTTATAACTTAAAAAAATAATAACTAAAAGATTTAAAAAAAAATGAATAAACCCGAAATAATCGAGAAGTTAAAAGTAATCGTAAAGCCCTATATAAAAAATCAAGAAGCATTTGATAATCTTACGGAAAGCACCGATTTTATTAGTGATTTGCAAATCAATTCGGCAAATTTAGTGGATGTAATTTTAGATATTGAAGAAGTGTTTTCTATTGTAATCGACAATCAATCTATGGAACGAATGTTAGATATTAAATCAGCAATCAAAATTATTGAAACCAAATTATCTGAAAAATGATAGGAAATGATATTGTAGATTTGGTTTTGGCCCAAAAAGAAAGCAATTGGAAGCGAAAAGGTTTTTTGGATAAAATTTTCACTAAAAAAGAACAAAAACTAATTTTTAGTGCTGAAAATCCAACGGTCATGGTTTGGAGTTTATGGAGCATGAAGGAAGCGGGATATAAAATTTACAATCGGCAAACGCTAATTCGAGGCTATTTCCCTATGCAATTGAAATGTTTTGATTTGGAATTTATTAATGGAATTTATTTTGGAAAAGTAGTGATAAAAGACGAGATATATTTTACTAAAACTGAAATTACAACTAAATTTATCAATACAATTGCTATCGAAAATGTATATGATTTTAATGAAATTAAGATATTGGAAAATCGAAAAGACATCAAAAAAAATAATGGAATACCAAGCTATTTTGAAAAAGAAAATTCAAAACCAAGACCGGCTTCAATAAGTCATCACGGTAAATTTGAACAAATTATTGCTGTTTAATTTAAACCTAATTTCGATTTTAATTTAAGAAAAAGTAAGGCTATTTTATAGGCAGATTCAGTGGAGGAGTTTAGTTCACTTTTTTGGATTTTGTAGATGTTGCACAATTCTTCGAGCGAGAATTTCTTACTAATAGTAATATCGTGTAATTTACGGTGCATAATGACAATGTCTAAGGCTTCGTTTTTTAATCTTCCACAACCTAATTTTCCTAAAGCTACATTAATCATTTCAACTTCAATATCAATATGATGCCCCACTAAAACCGAATTTTCTATAAACTCTATTAGTGCTTTAATAGCATCTGGCTCGCCTAATTTTTTCATTTTACTTTTGACAATAAACTCGTTTGAAAGTTCATTATCATGAAAGTATTTATATTGCAGTAAAACAGTCTCAAAACTATCTCCAATATAAAGGCTGTTGTTGATTACAGCAAAGGCGCCGATGGTTAAAATAACATCTTTTATTGGGTTTGTGCCTGATTTTTCGGTGCTCAGTACCACAAATCGTTTCGATTTTTTATCAAATTTTGAAAGATAGGTCTTCCAAAATTCAGGAGTCTCTTTATTACTATTTTTTAGCCAGTCTAACATGCTTATGAAAAATGAGTAAGTTGAAACTTGGTTTTTATAAGTTCTTCTAATTCTTTCATTGGAGCCAAAGCATTTTTTAAATTTTCTTTGTCCGCTTTTGCTAATTCATGTAAATTGATGAATTGCCCTGAATTATCATTTTTTAAACCTTCCAATGTTTTAAATTTTGACAACGTCATAAAAGCTTCGGCACAATTAATATATATTTCAGCATTTCTAGGATCCGCAATAGCTAATTGTTTGAATCGCAAATAGGTATTATTGATCCCTTTAATAGCAAAGCTTAGAGTAAATAGACGAGCTCCATCAATTAGAGGCATCAAAGCGCGTGTTTTAATATCAAACTTGTCCTTGTTTATTCCTTCCTCTTCGATGTTAAACTTTTTGAAAAAGCTTAAAGGGGCGTTTTTCCGTATAGCATCATTTCCTAAAAAATCAAAGAATAAAGCATTGTTTTTACTATTATTAAAAATTACACTTTCAATAGCTTCTTCAATTTTTTGTTCTCCAAAGGCAATTTCATAATCAAAGAAAATACTGCTAAGGTTATTGCTGTTTTCACCAGGAGTATTCATCCAACTAGTGTATTGCTTTGTCCATTCAGACAATGATTTACACCATAACATATTACTAGCCATATGCCCATTTGGACAGAATTCATACCCTAATTTTTCTAGTATAGCGGTGGTTCTTTTTCCCAATTTCAGAAAGTAATCTTTTACATCTCTATATTTGTCAGCAGTGACATCTTCAAATATTAAAAGACTATCCTGATCTGTCAACAACAATTGTTCTTTTCTACCTTGACTACCGATGCTAAGCCAAGCAAAACGAGCAGGAGGGGAGCCTAGATCCAAAATTGATATTTCGACAGCTCTTTTTACAATAGCTAAATTGATTTCGCTTGCAATATTGTTAATATGGGAAAGAGGTATATTTTTATGAATTGACTTTTGAATAATATCGGTTAATCGGTCCCGTATTAATTTCAAATCTTTGGGTGTTTGGGAACGTTTAATTTCTTTTATTAAAACACCCGGATTACTGGCTTGAGCGGCTATCAAATCATGTTCGGAAATAATTCCTTTTACAGCTGATTTATCAGTTCCGTCCTGAGTGACGCATAAATGTGTTACATTGTACTTTAACATCAATAATTGAGCTTCGGCTAAGGAAACATTCTCTACAACAGTTATTACGGGCGATGACATGATTTTATCTATTGTAGCTGATATTGGAAATCGACCCGTAGCAATTTTAGTGCACATGTCCGTGTGGGTCACAATTCCAATAGGAAACTCCTTTTCGCAAACAATGACACTGTTGGTGATTGCATTGGTCATTTGTTGTGCTACGTCTTGAATAATACTTGTTCTGGTTGTGCTAAGTGGGGAATTGTTATAGGATAACGATTGGAAATAATGCATTCCGGATTGTTGTTCTGAATAATAAACATTATCAGAAATTAGTTTCCCCCGTGTATTTTCTTTGTCATTGGGATTGCTAGTATTTGTAGCAAAACTTTGCAAAAGAAAATCCAAAACAGCTGGATTATTTGCCACAAACGGTCGAAAAGTAGCTATAGGAATGGCGTAAATAATAGTTTCTTCCCGTGCTTTGGCGGTCATCATATAATTGTTCTTGGCAAAAAACGGGCGCAAACCAAAAACATCTCCTTCAGTACATTTGTTTAATAAAGTTTCCTCAGCATCTGCAATCACAGACAAATTTATTACACCGGAAGCCACCACATAAAAACTATCGTGCAAAACATCATTGATTTGGAACAATGTTTTGTGTTTTTCGATATTCATCACACGAATACTTGTAGCAATTTCTGATAGCTCTTGAAAAGTTAAATTATCAAAAGGAGGATATTTTTTTAAGAAATCAGCAATATGCTCAGCAATTGTGTTCATGTTTGGATCAGTTATGAAGTGTGTAAAAATAATAAAATAAAGTTACGCAACGAAAGCAAGTGTAGTATTAATATGTTTATTAGTATGAATATTACTGTTCTTGAGACTTTAAAATTCTATTTTACATAATATAAATTATAGTTTAAATAGAAATATCTAATAATACATAGCATTATTAACCAAATGATTACTTTTTATGTTTAGTAACCTCTTTATTTTGAAGCATATAATTAGCTAACATTTTTTCAATTAATTCATCTTTGGTTAAATGATGAAAAACTGTTTTAATACGGTCTTTTAATTCAATAGCCAATTCATGATTTGGTTTAGTTTTTAATATTTGTTTTGCCCATAAAAACGCATTGTTTTCATCAATACTGACAATACCAGGTTTTTCGAAAGGAATAAATTTAATTCCCAAATCTTTTTCAAAACCAGCTATTTCAGCAACTTCTTCCTGTTGTAAAACCGTCAAAGAAAGTCCTTTATTTCCCGCTCTTGCAGTTCTTCCGCTTCTGTGAACATAGGTTTCGTATACGTCTGGCAAGTGATAATTTACTACATATGAAATCGCTTGAACGTCAATTCCTCTAGCTGCTAAATCGGTGGCGACCAAAATATTGATGTGTCCTTCACGAAATTGCCCCATTATTCTGTCTCGAATCGGTTGTGTCAAACTTCCGTGGATTGCCCCTGAAGAAAATCTGTTGATGGCTAAATTTTTGGCTAATTTATTGACTGCAGCTTTTGTTTTACAAAAAATAATACCTCGTTCTCCTTCTTTTGAAGTTAAAAAATGCATCAAAACATCTAATTTTTCGATTGGATCTACCACCACAAATTGATGGTCAATTCCTTGATTCCCGACCGTTTCCATACTAGCACTTACTTCTGTAACGTGCTTTGACATATAGTTTTGAATCAATTGTTTTATACTTCCGGGCATGGTTGCCGAAAATAAAAATGTTTTATGATTTTTGGGTAATTCTGCAATAATCTCATCTAAACCTTCTTTCAAAATGCTAACCATTTCATCGGCTTCATCCAAAACTAGAAATTGAGTTTCTTTTAAGTTTATAGCTTTGCGTTGTATCAAATCGATTAATCTTCCCGGCGTTGCCACTACAATATGGGTCGCTGAAGTTAATCGCTCGATTTGGGGTTTTATAGGGATTCCACCACAAGTTGCCGCAATGGAAACTTCAGGTAAGTATTTTGCAAAAGCTTCTAAGTTAGTAAAAATCTGATGCCCTAATTCCCTTGTTGGTACTAGAATTAGCGCTTGAACGGAAGAAACCTTGGTGTCAATCAATTGTATTAACGGTAATCCAAATGCTGCTGTTTTTCCAGTTCCCGTTTTAGCAACTCCTACAACATCAGTGGAATTTTCTAAAAGTAACGGAATTATTTTTTGCTGGATTGCTGTTGGCACAACAATTTCCAAATCATAAAGTGCTTTTATAATTGATTCTTGAATTCCTAAGTCAGCGAATTGTTTTGACATTATTTCGATTTATAATTTATAAAAATATTGCGGTTTAACTTCGTCTAGACGCAGAACGACAACTACAAACTAATCTGCTTCATTCATAATTTTCTCGCGACACTTCTTCCCTATCAACAAAACGAGTTTCTGCTTGTAGTCATCAACAAGCCATTCGCGGTAATTTTTACTGCATTGACTCAGGCATTTGGCATAACGTTTCAATCGGCATTCTATATCTGGGTCTAACTCCTTAAATAATGCTTTTGCATCGCGTAATTCTTCGGTGTTATCCACACACATTGCGGCGTGTTGTTCTAAGGATTTGTCCAAAACTACTTTGGATCTTAAGTTTTGGGCGATGGCGAGCTTGTGCTCTTCATCTACATCAAAAGTTACGACTTCCGTTTTGGCAAATTTAGCTCTCAATTCTGGGGGCATGGTGTACTTAAAATACAGTTCAATCTCGGTATCGTCCCGTAAGTTTTCCAAATAGAATTCTGGGGATTTAAAGATATGCTGCCAGTTGACAGGTTCATTCCACAATCCGAAACGAGCCGCATTATTACCCAAATCAATCACGTTGAAGCTGTCTTTGTTGGGTAATTTTCTGGAGCCACGGCCAATCATTTGAAAATATAACGTCAATGATTTTGTGGCTCGATTTAAAATAATAGTTTCTACCGTAGGCTCATCAAAACCTGTGGTAAGAATTCCCACCGATGTTAATATCGCATCAGGCGTTTTCTTAAACCAATTCAAAATGTCTTTCCGTTCTTCGACGCTACTGGTGTTATCAAGATGCCGAATTACATATCCAGCTTCCCTAAAAGTTTCATATACGTACAAAGAAGTATTGATTCCATTATTAAATATCAAGGTTTTTTTACCTAATGATTTCTCCGTGTAGGCGTGCAACAGTTTTTCCTGCATCGCCATATTAGTGTACAAATCATCGGATGATTTTACGGTATAATCGCCATTTATTCCTACTTTCAGCGACGTCAAGCCCACATCGTAACTATAAGTTATTGCTTTGGCCAAAAAACCTTTTTCAATCAAGGAACTGATGTTGTCGCCCACAATCAATTCGTCGTAATTCTCGTGCATCGGTAACTTAATGTTCGAACTCAAAGGTGTTGCCGTAACGCCCAAAATGAAAGCGTTTTTAAAGGAACTTAGTAATTTGCGGAAGGAATTATAATGTGCCTCATCTATAATGACCAGCCCAATGTTGTCGAGATGTAATTTCTCGTCATTGATCCGGTTTTTAAGCGTTTCTACCATAGCCACAAAACAAGAATAATCGTTTTGGTCTGGAAGCTCTTTTACTTTACTGTTGATGATTTTATTTTTTACATCGAAGCCCTTCAGCATTTTTGAAGTTTGCTTGCATAACTCAATTCGATGGGTCAGAACAACTACTTTTTTGTCGTGTTTGGATAAATATTGGCGCACAATTTCAGAAAAAACGACTGTTTTTCCTCCTCCCGTAGGCAATTGATACAACAAATGGTGATTACTTGGAGCATTATCTAAGCGTTCAAAGATTATTTCTATATCTCCTTTTTGGTAAGAATACAGTTCTTTTTTATCTTCTATTTCTGTTTCTAGCGTGTTTTCAGACATTGCTTTTTGTTGGATTTTTGCAAAAATACACCTAAAAAAGAGTTATTACACCAAATTAAATTATAAATAAAGCCGAATGTTTCAATAAAAAACAATTATCATTTGCCTTTAGTATTCAAATCGTTCTATAATTGCAGTAAATTCTTCTCTATTAAACCAGTTTTGCCGCACGGCCTCATCGTTTATAGCACTAATTCTAGTTTTAAATTCATTTAGTATGCCATTGGCAATCATAAACAGCACAGCTTGCTCAAACGAATTGAACATACTTTTGTAAAATAATTCTTGTTTCACAAGTCTTTCGGCCGAGAACGTTTGTGCAATTTCTATGGAATACAGCATCACGTCGCCAATTACGAATGGATCGACACCCAAAAGAATAAAATGCTTGATGTATTTGTGCGCTACAGATCGTCGCATTTTGGGCTTCCTGGCTTTTCCAGAAGTTTTTTGAGGAAAATATTCATTGTAAATTTTGATCTTGCATTCCTTCAAAAGGGAATCTTCTTTTGGATTAAAAACAAAATCATAGTAGGTTTTAACGGCGCTGAATTTTTCATACAATGCAAGAACTTGCTCTTCCAGTTGCTTTTTATTGAGTTCGGTCAAGTATTTTCTTAAATCGCGTTTGCTCATGTTGCTAGTTTATACCTGCAAAAGTAAATTACTTTAGGAATGAATTCTTCAAAAATCAATGATAATCCTTAATTTTGCGGATTCACTATATAAAACAACTCATTTAATGATCCGAATTTTTAAAAACATTGCAATTCTTGAAGGGATATCGTATTTGGTTTTATTTGCCAATATGATTTTAATTAAACCCACCAATCTAATCCTCTATAAATCCTTGTTGTATCCCATAGGAATGAGTCATGGAATCCTATTTATTAGTTATGTTTTCTTGGCTATGCTGCTAAAAAAATCTCAAAAATGGGATTTACAGACCCTAATTATTGTATTAACTGCTTCCCTCCTGCCGTTTGCCACATTTTTCGTTGAAAGGAAGTACCTAAGAAATAATTACTAATTTATTTTTGATGAATCAAAGAGATCGGTTTCTAAAAGAATTTCGAGGGGTAACCATCGGCACTGTATCCCAACAGTCATCGTCAGACGAACTGTTTCAAAATGAGGTCCTACGTCCTATTCTGAAGTTGCAAAACGATTTGCTTCTGGCAGCCTTCCTCAATTATTTGATCAAAAATAAAATGGGGTTCAAAAACCAAACGCCTGAAAAAAAAGAGGCAATGATTGAAACTGCCCTTCAAAAAGACATCAAGTTGTGGAATGTTTTTAAAGGTATGATTGTAGGACTATTTACCACCGATGAACTTGCTCTGTACCTAAAAAATTCGTCCAGCCTCGACAAAAGAATCAGGGGTATGCTTATAGAAAGACTCAAAGGCCAAGTGCAATTACTTGAAAACCGAAGCCTTTAATCGGGGATTATTCTTATTTTTTTGATGCTTGAGTATTTACACTATCAATCGGATAAGCATTAAATTTACCTTAAGCGATAGCGCGGAATTGTATTCCGTGCCTACAAAATGGAGCAACTTTTACAAGTAAAAAGCTCCTAGCCTTTTAAAGGCTAGGAGCTTTGGTGTTTTATATAAAATTACTTGCTTGTTTTTTGCGCCACTGGTGCTCGTCTGCGACGAGTACCTACTTTTTATCAAGAAGTGTTTTTAAAGTGGCCATAATTTAGTTTGAATTATGGTTTTTGTGCTAACAGTGTGCTAACATTTATTTAAAAACGATACTTTTTTTACCTAAAATGAAGTAACTAAAAAGTATTTAAAACAAAAAACTCACTGATTTACAGTGAGTTATGATGTGAAGGCAGAAGGATTCGAACCTTCGACCGCCTGCTTAGAAGGCAGGTGCTCTATCCAGCTGAGCTATGCCTCCATTAATTAGTAAGCTATATAATAAATATAAAAAGTTAAAAATTAGTCGGGGTGGCAGGATTCGAACCTGCGGCCTCCTGCTCCCAAAGCAGGCGCGATAACCGAGCTACGCTACACCCCGTATAAGATAATTTCTATCTTTTTTTTAATCTCAATATTTCATACTAATTCTTAAGTGCAGGTCTTCACGCATGGCGTGACGCGATAACCGAGCTACGCTACACCCCGAAAAGAAAAAAAGCGGAGAGTAAGGGATTCGAACCCTTGGTACAGTTTCCCATACGCATGTTTAGCAAACATGTCCTTTCGGCCACTCAGGCAACTCTCCAAGGTAAGAACTTGTATTTCTTTTAAGCGGTTGCAAATGTAACTTTCTATTCTATATTTCACAAACAATTACCTCCTTTTTTTGAATGTTTTTTCGCTGCTAATTTAAATACATTAACAATCAAATGCATAGCCAGTAAATCCCAAGCTAGCGGTTTTCTATTAAAGTTTATTCTAAAAAAAATATAGAATTCAAAATTTACAGGATTAATACCCTAATACTATCCAAAATCTAATTTGGTATTGGTACAAAATGATTAAATTAGCAACATAATCAAAGAAGCCATCCTCTTATGAACAAAAAAATTGTTATAGTTGCAGCCGTCAGAACGCCTATAGGCAGTTTTATGGGAGGCTTATCTACCGTTTCGGCACCCCGACTTGGAGCAGTAGCAATAAAAGGAGCCTTAGGTCGAATAGGTTTAGCTCCAGACAGCGTTGACGAAGTTTTCATGGGCCATGCAGTTCAAGCAGGTGCAGGACAAGCCCCTGCCAGACAGGCTGCCTTATATGCAGGCTTGCCCAACAAGACTGTTTGTACCACAGTCAATAAGGTTTGTGCCTCAGGCATGAAAGCGATAGTATTAGGCGCCCAAGTAATTCAATGTGGTGATGCCGAAATTGTAGTTGCTGGCGGAATGGAAAATATGAGTTTGATTCCGCATTATAGCTATTTGAGAAATGGTTATAAATTGGGTCCTGCCACTTTGGTGGATGGAATGCAGCTAGACGGCTTAACCGATGCTTACAACAACAATGCTATGGGCGTTTTTGCCGATAGGTGTGCGGCGGAATATAAATTCACTAGAGAAGATCAAGATAATTTTGCTATTCAGTCCTATGAACGGACAACAAAAGCATGGGAAACTGGGAAATTTGACAATGAAATAGTCCCTGTTCTAGTTTCTCAAAGTAAAGGAGAAGCGCTGCTAATTTCTAAAGACGAAGAATTTACTAAGATGAAATTAGATAAGATTCCTGTTCTAAATCCTGTATTTACCAAAGAAGGAACCGTGACTGCCGCCAATGCCTCGACCATCAATGATGGAGCGGCGGCGATGGTATTGATGAGTGAGGAAAAAGCAGTCTCCTTGGGATTAAAACCCTTGGCCTACATACGCGGCTATGCCGATGCCGCTCAAGCACCCGAATGGTTTACCACTACTCCATCAATTGCCCTTCCCAAAGCCTTGGAAAAAGCGGGTTTGTCAATTAGCGATGTCGATTATTTCGAATTCAACGAAGCCTTTGCTGTTGTAGGCTTGGTCAATACTAAAATACTCGGATTAGACGACACCAAAGTAAACGTAAACGGAGGCGCTGTATCATTAGGCCATCCCTTAGGCTGTTCAGGAGCTCGAATTATTGTAACCTTGTTGAATGTATTAGAACAAAATAAGGGGAAAATTGGTGCTGCTGCTATTTGTAACGGCGGCGGCGGTGCGTCGGCTATTGTTATTGAAAGAATTTAATTAAAAATTAAAATTTAACCCGTAATTAATTTAGTTTTGCAAACGATACGAAATTGATTTTAATTTTTAATTGTAAAAAATGTTCGGAATTTGTAATCTTGCCATGATCCCACTTCGATTGGAACACAGCGATAAAAGCGAAATCGTTTCCCAAGTTTTATTTGGGGAACATTTTGAAATCACGGAGCAAATCAAACAATGGTATCACATTAAATTACACTATGATTCTTATGAAGGTTGGGTAGATTCTAAGCAAATTCAACTAATCTCCGAATCGGATTTCAATCAATTATCAAATGATGCCATTATCTTAAATGGAGATTTGATAGAGTACGTCACCACTCCATCGGATTTGTTAATACCTATACTTCTTGGATGTTCACTATCCTTTTTAAATCATACTGAGATAAATACTTCTAATTTTAATTTTGAAGGAACAAAGATTAGTGGTGTGAAAGCAAAGGAAAATATATTAAACGCTGCGTTTATGTATTTGCACGCCCCTTACCTTTGGGGAGGAAAAACTCCTTTTGGAATTGACTGCTCTGGCTTTACACAAATGGTTTATAAACTCAATGGATATAAATTACCGCGTGATGCTTCACAGCAAGCCTTACAGGGAGAGGCGCTGAGTTTTATTGAAGAAAGCGAACCTGGCGACTTAGCCTTTTTTGATAACGAGGAAGGAAGCATTATTCATGTAGGCATTATTATGGAGAATAATTATATTATTCACGCTAGTGGAAAAGTTCGTATTGACCGTTTGGATCATTTAGGAATTTACAACCCTGAGACCAATAAACATACTCACAAACTTAGAGTTATCAAAAAGATTATAAACGGCACAATCGAATAATGCCTTGTCTTTAATCCAATTTCTTTATCGTACCATTATTTAATTGAAATCAACTTCAATGCTTTTTGAAATTGCTCTTCTTTTGAAATATTGGAATTGTCAAATTCTATAGCGTCTTTTGCTTTCACAAGAGGAGAATCCTCACGATGGGTGTCCATATAATCTCGGTCTTCGATATTTTTAAAAACCTCCTCAAAAGTTACTTGGTCTCCTTTTTGCTGCAATTCCTTGAATCTTCTTTCCGCTCTTGTGTGTGCGCTAGCTGTCATAAACAATTTGATTTCGGCCTCAGGAAAAACAACAGTTCCTATATCCCTTCCATCCATTACAACACCTTTATTTTTACCCATTTCATGTTGCTGTTCGACGAGTTTGGAACGCACCTCTGGAATCCCAGCCACTTTACTCACGTAATTAGAAACTTCGATAGTTCTGATTTCGGTTTCTACATTGTCTCCATTCAAATACATTTCAGAAAAACCTAAATTAGGATTGTATTTAAAAACTAATTTTATATCGGGTAAACTGTTGATAAGCGATTGCGTATCAACAAAATCTTTTCCTATATATCCATTTTGCATTGCAAATAAGGCAACCGCACGATACATGGCACCTGTGTCGACGTAGACATAGCCAAGATGTTTAGCCAATGCTTTTGCCAAAGTGCTTTTTCCTGTTGACGAAAATCCGTCTACCGCTATGGTGATTTTATTATTCAAAATTCCGCTGTTTAAAGATTCAAAGGTACGAAAGTAATTATTCTTGGAAGTTAATCGTTAGGCCAAACAAACTTGTGTTTCCTGCTAAAGTATATTTAGAATAAGAATAATTAAATTTCAATTTGTTGAATTTTAATCCAAAACCAAAAGATAGACCGGAGAACGTCCGTTGGTCTACTATTTTTAGCTCCTGAGATCTTCTAAAATTATACCCCAGCCTAAGATTAAACGCGCTTTTAGGGAAAAGCTCGACTCCAAAAATCATGTGTCGCAAAGCATTTCCAAATAGGGTTACTTTTTTTTCGGTGATACTTCCATCAAGAGACGTTAGGGCTTGAACAGGATTAGAAAAAGAAATATTCCATTGCTGTAAATTATCCGCAGTAAGATGCCATCGGATAGGCACATGTTCTAGCTGCTTTGAAACTCCAATCATAATCTCTAAGGGTAATTTTTCATTTGTACCGGCATATGTTGTAAAAGGCGTCCCTATATTTCGAATTACTAAAGCCCAATTGACATCATTGACATCATCTATAAAAATGGCACCCAGATCGACTGCACCACCAAAAGAATGGTAACTTTCTAAAGTCGAAGAAATCAGTTTTCCTTCAGCACCTATAAACAGATTAGTATTAGGAACATTATAGGCATAGCCAAAGGAAAGAGCTGTTTCGCTTCCCGTAAATTGAGATGTGGCTTGACCATTTTGATCATAACCTTCAAAATTTCCATAATTCACATAATTTATCCCCGTGTGTATTGTTTGCAAATGTTGGTCGTATGTGTTGGTATAAGAGGCGGTTCCGTAAGTAACTTCACCAAAATAACTTCCGTAATTTACCGCTAAATGATTGTCCATTTCCAAATTTATTGATGCCGGATTAAATTGGGCTTGATTCACATCGTCATCATAAATTGTAATTGTTTTTCCCCCTAAAGCCGCTTGACGTGGAGAAGTTACCATATTTAAAAACTGATAAATATACTTCCCTCCTATTTGACCGTATGAAACCGTGCAAACAGAAAATAAAAAAAGTACTAAAAGTTTTTTTTGCATATTTGAGATCAATTAGACTTATAAAAAACGCAAATGCGAAGATAAAATTATAATGACATCAATTTCTATTTTCTAGCCAAAGATTTAGAACCAATGCTTATGAAAAAAAAAATTCCACCTCGAACTTCGGGATGGAATTTAATCTGATTTGGAAAATAATTTATAATACTTTTGCGTTTTTTACCTTTTGATTGGTGAGGGCAATTTTCAAAACATCACTCATTTCCTTAACATAATGAAAAGTGAGTCCTTCTATATATTCGGATTTTATTTCATCGATATCGCTCTTGTTTTCATGACACAGCACAATTTCCTTGATATTCGCTCTTTTTGCGGCCAAAATTTTCTCTTTTATCCCGCCCACAGGTAATACCTTTCCACGTAAGGTAATTTCACCTGTCATAGCCAATCCTTTCTTCACTTTCTTCTGCGTAAGCACAGAAACCAAAGAAGTCAACATTGCAATTCCTGCACTGGGTCCATCTTTTGGAGTAGCTCCTTCTGGAACATGCAAGTGAATATTATATTTGAGCAACATGTCAGGATTTAGCCCTAAATGTTCTGCATTGGCTTTAATGTATTCCAAAGCTATAGTAGCCGATTCTTTCATTACCGTACCTAAATTCCCGGTAATAGTCATCATTCCTTTTCCTGGAGAAATTAAGGATTCTATAAAAAGAATATCTCCTCCCACGCTCGTCCACGCAAGTCCAGTAACAACACCGGCTACATCATTACTTTCGTATTTGTCTCTTTCTAATCTAGGAACTCCAAGCACTTTTACAACATCTTCATCGGTCACTTTCTTGTTGTATTCCTCTTCCATTGCAATAGACTTAGCGGCATTCCGAATGACTTGTGCGATTTTAGCCTCTAAACCACGAACACCTGACTCACGAGTATACCCTTCGACAATTTTTTCTAATTGTTTTTTACCTATTGTTAAATGTTTGGAAGTTAAACCGTGCTCTTTCAATTGTCTCGGGAACAAGTGCTGACGAGCAATTTCCACTTTTTCTTCGATTGTATAACCTGACATTTTTATGATCTCCATTCGGTCTCTCAATGCGGGTTGAATTTCAGACATCGTATTGGAAGTGGCAATGAACATGACTTTGGATAAATCGTAACCCATCTCCAAAAAATTATCATAAAACGAATTGTTTTGCTCCGGATCCAAAACTTCCAACAATGCCGATGACGGATCGCCTTGATGGCTGTTCGATAATTTATCGATTTCATCTAAAACAAAAACTGGGTTTGACGTTCCTGCCTTTTTCAAGCTTTGAATTATTCTGCCTGGCATGGCGCCAATATAAGTTTTGCGGTGCCCACGTATTTCGGCTTCATCACGCAAACCTCCAAGGGATATTCTTACGTATTCTCTTCCCAAAGCTTCGGCAACTGATTTTCCTATGGATGTTTTACCAACGCCAGGAGGTCCTGTCAAGCAGATGATGGGTGATTTCATGTCATTTCGTAATTTCAATACTGCCAAATGTTCGATCATTCTTTTCTTGACATCTTCTAATCCAAAATGATCTCTATCTAGAATTTTTTGGGCTCGTTTTAAATCAAAATTATCTTTAGAATAATTACCCCAAGGCAAATCTAAAAACAACTCCAAATAATTTCTTTGAATACCGAAGTCGGGAGCCTGCGGATTCATCCTTCGCATTTTGGATAATTCTTTTTCAAAATGTTTCTGAGTAGTTTCATCCCATTTTTTGGTCTTAGCTTTGACACTCATCTCGTCAATTTCCTCTTCCTGTGAAGCTCCTCCCAATTCTTCCTGAATAGTTTTCATCTGTTGATGTAAAAAATATTCGCGTTGCTGCTGATCTAAATCAAAACGAACTTTAGATTGAATATCGTTTTTCAACTCTAGTTTTTGAAACTCTATATTCATATAACGAAGCGTCTCAAGGGCTCGTTCTTTTAAAGCATTGATTGATAATAAATCTTGTTTGTCTTTAACCGATAAGTTCATGTTGGAGGTCACAAAATTTATTAAAAACGATTGGCTTTCAATGTTTTTAATGGCAAATGTGGCTTCACTTGGAATGTTGGGACTTTCCTTTATAATTTGGATGGCTAACTCTCTAATAGAATCGAGAATCGCTAAAAATTCGGTATCATGTTTCCCTGGTCTTTTTTCGGAAACCTCTTTTATGTTTGCCGTAATATAGGGGCTTTCTGAAATTATAGCATCAATTTGGAAACGCTTTTTTCCTTGAAGAATAACGGTAACATTTCCGTCAGGCATTTTTAAGACTCTCAAAATACGAGCGACTGTTCCTATTTTGTGGAGGTCGTTTTTATTAGGATCTTCGATTTCCTCATTCTTTTGAGCTACAACTCCAATAATTTTCCCTGCTGCATAAGCGTCATTAATTAGCTTTATCGATTTATCACGACCAGCCGTAATAGGAATAACTACTCCAGAAAATAAAACCATGTTGCGTAAGGGCAAAATTGGCAATGAATCCGGTAATTCTTCATTATTCATTTCCTCTTCGTCCTCTGGGGTTAATAAAGGAATTAAATCGGTCTCCGTATCAAATTCCTGAAGTGACAGATTGTCAAGAGTAAGTATTTTATGGTTTGACATATTTTATTTAAGTCTTTTTGTCATTAAAAATAGTAGTTTGTAAAACAAATCCAAAGCATGTATGAAATAGTTTTTATCAAAGCCAATGTCTATGAGCCTTTAATTTGTTTAACATTAAAAAAACATACAATCATTATGCCAAAATCAAAACAGCAATGACTTGGTATTATTTTAAAAAAGGCTTGTGTGTTTTGTGGTGAGTTCCTGAAATTCAATTTTCATTAGCGATGCAAAGTTTCAATAAAAATAAAATTATTCTGTAATCTCTTTTTTATCCATAAAACTTAGCGCAATGTACCCTAGCAAAAAGAAAATGGCTAAAATAAAAATCGAATTGCGCATTGAATTGGTTATCGAACCGACAAAACCAAAAATAAAAGTTCCTAAAACAATCGCTATTTTCTCGGTTACATCAAAAAAGCTAAAATAGGTGGCGTGGTCTTCAGTATCAGGTAATAACTTAGAATATGTGGAGCGTGATAGCGATTGTATAGCGCCAAGCACCATTCCTATAGCTCCGCCAAGTGAATAGAATTGCAGATTGATGTATGTATTATTCTTATCCAATAAATAAGCCGCAAAACAGATTAAACCCCAAATGGCGATGGTGAGTTTCAAAGTTTTAATATTTCCAATTTTTTCGGATATCCTAGAAAAGAAATAGGCTCCAAAAATGGCTACCAATTGAATTAATAAAATAGTGATAATTAATTGGCTTGTTTCTATTCCCAATTCTACTTTACCATAAATTCCTGCTAATAAAATAATGGTTTGAACCCCTATACTATAAAGGAAGAAGGCTATTAAAAACTGTTTCAAAGATGTCAGTTGTTTCAAACTTTGTAAAACCACTTTTAATTCTCTTATCCCTTTAAAAATAAAATCTTTTTTGGGTTTCTTATTGAATATATTATTAGGCAAATAATAAAATGTGATTTGGGCAAAACCCATCCACCAGATTCCAACGGATAAGAATGATATTCGCGCTGGCAAAGTAGGATCTATAATTCCATACCATTCTGGTTTCATTACCATCGTCAAATTAAAAGTCAATAGAATTACCGAACCCATATAACCAAACATAAAACCCTTGGCACTCACTCTGTCGTGCTGCTCTGGATAAGCAATTTCTGGCAAATAGGAATTATAAAAAACGATACTTCCCCAAAAACCAATACTGGCCAAGATGGTAAATAAAATTCCTATCCACAAAGTATCTTGATTTTTAAAGAAAAACAAACCCATTACCGAAAGTGAACCCAAATAACAAAAAAACTGCATAAATCGCTCTTTATTTCCTGTATAATCGGCTATCCCAGATAATATAGGAGACATAAATGCAACAATCAAAAAGGATAATGATAAGGAATAGGACAATAAAGAGGTGTTATGAAAAGTTGTTCCCATAAAATCGACCATTCCGTAATTTTGACTTGTCACGGATTCATAATAAATAGGAAAAACGGCTGTAGCAATTACGAGCGAATAGGCCGAATTGGCCCAGTCATAAAACGCCCATGCATTAATTAATTTAGGACTTCCTTTTTCAAGTATTTTCATCGCTACCCTTTTATTTTTTGAATATTTAATTTACTATTTTTAAAACCATAGCTGAAATAGAATACCAATCCTATTAATAGCCAAACGCCAAACCATTTCCAGTTAGAAACGGCCATTCCTGTAAGTAAATAACAACATGATATCAAACCTAATAAAGGGATCAAAGACAGGTTTTTAAGGAAAGATAATACAGCCATTATGATGCATAAAATAAAGAAAATAACCATGGTACAATTTGTAGCTATTTTATCATCAGAGAAATCGAAAGTATCTTTAAAGAATGTTGGAAATAAATAACTCATTACAATTGATGTCACCAGGAGCATCGTTGGGAAAATGAATTTTGAATTTATATACGGAATCTTAAATTTACCTTTAGTCTGACGCTCTGCGAGTACGGCTTCGCTTTGTGGGGATAACATTAAAACACCTCCGCAAACCAATACAAAAGCAAACAGTGTTCCTATGCTCGTAAAATCTAAAACAAAGTTTTCATCAGTAAAAAAAATAGGGATTCCAACAACTAGTCCCGTTACAATAGTTGCAAATCCAGGTGTTTTATATTTTGGATGAATTTTGGCGAATTTTTTAGGCATCAAACCATCCCGACTCATGGTCATCCAAATTCTGGGTTGCCCCATCTGAAAAACCAATAATACACTGGTCATTGCAACAACTGCGGCAATAGAAACAATAAAAAGCATCCATTTCACCCCTTTTAATGCGAAAATTTCAGCCAAAGGATCGCTAACGCCTAATAAGGTATAGGATACCATTCCTGTAATCACTAATGCTAAAACAATATAAACTACCGTGCAAACGAGGAGCGAATAAATCATTCCTCTTGGTAAGTCTCGTTGTGGATTTTTACTTTCTTCAGCTAAAGTAGAAACAGCATCAAAACCAATATAAGCAAAGAAAACTGCCGAAACACCACCCATAACCCCTTTGAATCCATTTGGCATAAAGGGAGTCCAGTTTTCAATATCTATATAAAAAAAACCTACAATAATAACTAAAACGATAATGACTAATTTAATCGAAACCATAATATTACTGATGTTTTTCGATTCTTTTGTCCCCCTATAAACTAAAAAAGTGATTAATAAATTAATCACTACCGCAGGCAAATCAAAAATGATTTTTAAACCACTTATCATGGGAGCATTATTCCATGCAGCAATCCCTTCTTTAGAGGCAACCAAACCTTCTGCTGAGTCTCGTGCCGACTGATAATTAATTGTTAACCATTCCGGTAAATGAATCGAAAAAGTTTCTAATAAATTAGTAAAATAACCACTCCATGAAAAAGCGATATAGATGTTTCCTATTGAATATTCCATAATCAAAGCCCAACCGATAATCCAAGCGAACAGCTCTCCAAAAGAAACATAGGCATAGGTATAAGCGCTGCCGGAAACAGGGACGCGTGAGGCAAATTCCGCATAACACATCGCTGTAAAACCACACGCAATAGCGCATATAACATAAAGTATCACAACTCCTGGTCCACCTGAAAAACAGGCGTTTCCTATTGCGCTAAATGTCCCACCACCTATTATGGCTGCTATTCCGAAAAAAGTTAAATCCTTTACGGTTAAAACTTTATTTAATTCAGGATTTTGCTCCCCATCGCCCCATTGTTTCGCAGCAACCGTTGCAGATTTTTTTCTGAATAAACTTGAAAACGCCATATTGTCAATTTTATAGTTAAATGGATATAGTGTAATTTTATCTTATAAATTTGAAACCCCATTAAAAACCAAATATATAAAACAATTTTATCTTAGGGAGGTATGCTATTCCTTATTATATTTTAAATCAAATTAGTATTCAAAAAATCAATTAATTATTGCAAACAAGCTCTCAAAACAGTCACTGGATGCAAGGATTTCCTATTGGTTCCGTCAAAAATTTGATGGCGACAACTCGTTCCGGCAGCCGCAATGATTGTTTCAGCATCCGTTGAGCGAATCTTTGGAAATAAAGTATCTTCACCCATTTGCATGCTAATATCATAATGTTCCTTTTCGTAACCAAAAGAACCCGCCATGCCGCAACAACCCGAATTGTATATGGTAACAAAGCTGTTTTTTGGTAAATTTAACATTGCAAAAGTAGCTTCTACTGAACTCAGGGATTTTTGATGGCAATGTCCATGAATTTTTATCGATTTTTCGACATCGGAGAATTGCCCGGAATGAATTTTGCCAGAAGTGATTTCTTTTTTAAAAAACTCTTCGATAGTCATTGTATTTTTAGCAATTTTATCGGCACTTTCTTTATCTTTTGCTAATCTAATGTACTCGTCCCGGAACGTCAAAATTGCCGAAGGTTCTATTCCTATTAAAGGTGTATTTTCTGAAATTAAATGTTTAAAAATAGTTACGTTTTTATTAGCTATAGTCTGCGCTTCTTTCAGAAAACCTTTAGAAATAAAGGCTCTTCCACTTTCTTCATGATTAACAATTTCTACTTTGTATCCTAATTCGGTCAATAATTCAAAGGCATCGATTCCTACTGAAACATCATAATAATTCGTAAACTCGTCGCAAAACAAATAGACTTTTCCGTTTGAAAACTTCTGTTTCTGGGCCTTGGCTTGGTGATTTTGATACCATTTCCTAAAAGTAGTTTTAGCTAAAAGAGGTACTTCCCTTTTTGGCGCCACTCCCATACTTTTCTTTACCAAAGGCAGGTTTACCATAAAATTCGTAAAGCTTGGAAACGAACTTCCCCATTTATTCAGTTTGGCGTTGTTGGCAAATATTTTGTTCCGAATGGAAAATCCATTTACTTTTTGGTATTGGTACAAAAACTCCGCTTTTAAGGCGGCAACATCCACATTACTGGGACATTCACTTGCACAAGCTTTGCAACTCACGCACAGTTCAAAAACTTCATATAGCTCTTTGTGATTGAATTTGTTGTCTTTTTCAGAATTCGTGAGGTATTCCCGAAGGGCATTAGCTCTGGCCCGTGTCGTATCTTTTTCGTTTCTAGTGGCGCGATAACTGGGACATAAAGTACCTCCAGCAGATGGCAACTTTCTGCAATCACCTGAACCGTTGCATTTTTCAGCCAAACGTAAAATCCCCAAACTATCCGAAAAATCTTGAATCGTTTGGATATCGGGCTCTTCTCTACCAGCCTCCACACGGAGGTTTTCGTCCATTTTGGAAGTATTCACAATTTTTCCAATGTTCAGAATGGCATTGGGGTCAAAAGCGTACTTGATTCGTTTGAGTAATTCGTAATTTTTGTCGCCTATCATAAAAGGCAAAAACTCGCCACGCACTATTCCGTCTCCATGTTCTCCGCTCAATGAACCACGGTATTTTTTGACCAAATGTGCGACTTCGGTGGCGATAGTCCTAAAAAGTACAACATCTTCTTTTTTCTTTAAATTCAAAACCGGACGAAGATGAATTTCTCCCGCTCCTGCATGAGCGTAATAAATGGCCTCTTGATCATACTTATTCATCATTGCTGCAAATTCATTGATGTAATTAGGCAAATCGATTAATTCTACAGCCGTGTCTTCAATAGAATCAGCAGCCTTATTATCCCCGACGATACTACCTAAAAGACCAAGACCTGCTTTTCGGAGTTCAATGATTTTGTCAATATCAGCTCCATATAATTTTATTATTGCATAACCAAAATTGTTTTTTTGTAAATCTTCCACTAAAGCATTGGCTTGATTTTCGGCCTCTTCCATTGCGTCCGAAGCGACTTCAAACATCATAATCGCCTTGGGATTTCCCTGAATAAAAAGCCTATTTTTGGCTTGTTCACGATTATTTTTAGTGCAATCCAAAATCGTGTCATCCATCATTTCACAAGTGTATAAATGATGTTTCATTGCCGCAATAACGGCTTCCAAGCTTTCTTGAATAGTATGAAAATGCGCCACCACCATCACATTATTGGTTGGGGGCAAATCATCCACTTTCAAGGTAATTTCCGTAGTAAAAGCCAAAGTTCCTTCGCTTCCGCAAAGTAATTTCCCCAGATTTATTGTTGGTTCAGTACCCGAAAAAATTTCTGATTTCAATAATAAATCTACTGCATAGCCCGTATTTCTTCTGTGAATTTCAGGTTTTGGAAACTCCGCAACAATTTCATTTTGGACTTCTGTATTTGAAAGTTCCTTGTAAATTGTGTTGTAAATAGTACTTTCGAGCGATTTGCCTTTTGTTTTTTCCAGAAATTCCTTAGAAGTAAGCTCTTTGAAAACAGTCGATGAACCATCACTCAAAATAGCTTTAATTTCCACAATCTTATCTCGAGTTACTCCATATCGAATTGAAGTCGTTCCTGACGAATTGTTTCCGACCATACCTCCCATCATACATCGATTGGAAGTAGAAGTATTGGGACCAAAAAACAATCCGTATCGTTTTAAAAATAAATTGAGTTCGTCACGGATAACTCCTGGCTGTACCGTGATTGTTTTTTTATCAGCATCAAACGAAATAATCTTGGTGAAATATTTTGAAACATCTACAATTATTCCATTACCAACGGTCTGTCCTGCCAATGAAGTTCCCGCAGTCCTTGGGGTAAGTGATATTTTATTTTGGGTTGCAAAATGTATCAATCTAACAATATCCTCGTTGTTTTTTGGATAAGCAACGGCAAGTGGAATCATTCTATAAGCGGAAGCATCAGTAGAATAGATTGTTTTATGGAGATCATCAAATAAAAGCGTGCCTTCTAAAGAGGTAGCTAAATGTTGCAATTGAAATTTGGTCGGCATAACTGTGGTCATATTGTCGACAAATATAAAAACATTAGCGCATCAAAATTTAATAAATCAAATAAGAAAACCAGAATTTCAATAAAACTCTCGTTTATTGGCATGGGTTTATCCAAAAATGAAATTGTAAAATCTTTGGCAAAGAAATTGCTTAGCATAAAATGTTGAATTTTATCAAAAATTTATAGGATAAACTTATCCAAAAAAACTACTTTTGATTTTTACATAATTTAGAATGAAAATGAACAATTACAAGTCCTTATTAGCACTGATTTCCTTTTTTATGCTTTCGTATTGGAATGGAAATGCACAAGAAACAGCGACAAATCCCAAGAACGAATTTAGGGCTGTATGGATTGCCACTGTTGCAAATATTGATTGGCCAAAGAGCAATATTGATGCCGTTGAAAAGCAAAAAGTCGATTTTATCGAAATTTTGGACACTTATAAAAAAATGAATTACAATGCCGTGATTGTCCAAATCAGGAGTGCAGGCGATGCATTTTATCCTACTGATTTAGCACCATGGTCCCGTTACTTGACAGGAAAAGAAGGAAAAGCACCAAGTCCTTATTTTGATCCGTTGGAGTGGATGATTACCGAAGCGCACGCTAGGGGTTTTGAGTTTCACGCTTGGCTCAATCCGTATCGCGCCACAATGGACAGCAGGACAGAAATAGTAAGTCCAAACCATGATTTTTACAAACATCCCGAATGGATGATTAAATATGGTGGCAAATACTACTACAATCCTGCCTTACCGGAAGTTCAAACTCATTTGGTTACTGTCGTAAATGAGGTGGTACGTAAATATGATATAGATGCCATTCACTTCGATGACTATTTTTATCCTTATAGAATAAAAGGGGAAGAATTCAAAGATAGAGTATCTTTCACAAAATATGGAGGCGGACTTAGTCTTGAAGATTGGAGACGATCTAATGTGAATAACCTAGTCAAATGTGTTTCCTATTCCATAAAAAACATCAAGCCTTGGGTACAATTTGGCATCAGTCCGTTTGGGGTTTGGCGAAATAAATCAGTGGATCCAAAGGGCTCTGAAACCGAAGCAGGTCAAACTAATTATGATGATTTATACGCGGATCCGCTGGCTTGGATGGAAAATAACTGGATTGATTATTTGGTTCCGCAACTGTATTGGAGTTTGGATCACCCGAAAGCTTCCTATTCAAAACTATTGAAATGGTGGTCGGAAAACTCAAAAAATACGGCTATTTATATTGGAAACGGAACGTATAAAATAAACACCGATTCCGATAAAAAATGGAACAATCCTTATGAGATTCCAAATCAGATCGATATTACCAGAACCTATAAAAACATACAGGGAAATGCCTTTTTTAGTGCCAAATCGTTCGTGAAAAAAAATCAAAATGTGGCCCAGTTATTGTTGGAAAATCAATACAAATATCCTGCTCTTCCTTATGCAATGCCCAATTCGAAAAAAATACTGATTGATTGTCCGTCGATAAATAGCATTTCAAAAGACTCAACTAATTCTAGTTGTACCATCAAATATCCATCGAATTGCCAAGTTCGTTATGTTATGATTTATCGCGCCAAAAAAACGTCTAAAATTGACGTAAATAACCCAAGTCAAATCATAGACAAAATAACTTTAGCGGAAAAATGTGACACTTTCAATGTTACTATTCCTGTAAAAAAAGAGGACGAAAATAATACTTGTGCCGTTACCTTTGTCGATTTTTATGGCAATGAAAGCGAAGCAACGATTGTAAATTTACCCAAATAAACTAAAATAAACTAAATGAAAATTGACTCTAAGCCTTGGTATTGGATCCCTGTTTTAAATTTTGCTTCTGGTCTGCCTTATGCTATCGTAATTTCGGTTTCGGTAATTATGTACAAAAACCTTGGAATTAACAATGAAGATATTGGTATTTACACTAGCTTACTCTATTTACCTTGGGTAATTAAACCCTTGTGGAGCCCTTTTATTGATTTATATTCAACCAAAAGAAACTGGTTTTTAGCGATGCAATTGTTAATTTCGATTGCTTTTCTTGTGGTTGGATTAACGATTCCAACGAGTCATTTTTTCATTTTGAGCTTAGCTGTTTTTTGGGTCGCTGCCTTTGCTTCCGCATCGAATGATGTTGCCAGCGATGGTTTCTATATGTTGGCTTTAGCCAAAGAGCAACAATCCTTTTTTCTAGGAATTAGAAGCACATTTTATCGACTATCTATGCTTACAGGAAATGGACTGATTGTTATCATTGCCGGTTATTTAGAACAGCAATATGGAGACAAAACAAAAGCGTGGTCTTACACTATGATTATTATTGGATTCATTATGGCTGTAATTACGATTTATAATTATTTTTTCACTCCAAAAACAGAAACGAAAACCACAGGAAACGAATTAGAACTGACTCCAAAAGTAAGTTTTGGAACCGTTTTTTCCTCTTTCTTCCAAAAGAAACAAATTGGTTTGGCTTTGGCTTTCATCTTATTTTTCAGGCTAGGAGAATCCCAATTATTAAAAATGCTGACTCCATTTTTAATTGATGAAAAAGCGGTCGGAGGAATGGGTTTAACCACACAAGACGTCGGAATTATTTACGGAACTTTTGGCGTACTGGCACTTACCATTGGCGGCATTTTAGGTGGAATAGCCATTTCCAAACATGGATTGGGGAAATGGATGTTGTCTATGATTCTAACCATGCACTTACCCATAATTGGATTTATTTTATTATCCCATTTTCATCCTGCGTCTATTTTCTATGTTTATGCCACCGTAATTGCGGAACAATTTGGATATGGATTTGGCTTTGCTGCTTTTATGATGTACTTGATTTACGTTGCCGATGGAGAGTCTAAAACTTCACATTATTCTATTGCCACGGGATTTATGGCTTTGGGAATGATGCTTCCAGGAATGTTGAGTGGTTATATTCAGGAATATTTAGGATATGCAAATTTCTTTATTTGGGTATTTCTAGCTACAATTCCAGGTTTGATTTTGTCAAGATTCTTGATTTTTCCGAAAGATTTCGGGAAGAAATCAGAAGCCTAAATTCTAACTAATGACACTAGAACAAAAAATAGGACAATTCTTTTTTCCAGCCGTTTTCATCAATGACACCGAAGAAAAAATTCAGGAAACAGAGCGTTTAATTAAAAAATACAATATTGGTGGGCTAACCTTTTTTCATAGTCGGGCTAGTGCCGCAACCAATTATGAAACCAAGAAAAAAGTAACATTCAACGATGACAGTTACGAACGGTTGAAAGAACTTGTCATCCGTTTTCAAAAATGTACCCCTACCCCTCTTTTGATGAGCATAGATGCGGAATGGGGCTTGGCTATGCGGGTCGAAAAAACACCACAATATCCTTACGCCATAACACTTGGCGCTTTGCCTAATAGTGCTAAACACCTGGTTTACGAAGTGGGAAAGCAAATTGGCTTGGACTTAAAATCGGCCGGGATTCATTACAATTTGGCGCCTTTAGCAGACATCAACAACAACCCAAACAATCCCGTAATTGGCTATCGTTCTTTTGGACAGAACAAAGAAAAAGTAGCTCTTTTTGCAATGGAATATTTACGCGGTATGAATGAAGTTGGGGGTTTAGGTTGCCTGAAACATTTTCCAGGTCACGGAAACACTAGCGTCGATTCGCATTTGGGGTTGCCTGTCTTGGAAGAAACTTTGGAACAATTAATGGAAAACGAATTATTTCCTTTCATCAAAGGAATTGATAACAAAGTCGATTCGATTATGATTGGACATTTGGCGGTTCCAGCCTTGAATGATGGAAAAAACACTTCGGCAACCTTATCAAAATCAATTATTGAAGACCTTTTAAGAAAGCAATTGGGTTATGATGGTTTGGTGATTTCTGATGCCTTGAACATGCATAGTGTTTCGAAATTGTATGACAAAAAAGGACAACTGGAATGGGAAGCCTTCAACGCAGGAAACGATGTATTGTGTTTTGCAGAAAACGTGGCCGAAGGAATTCAAGAAATCCTCAAAAATGCAAGTCCAGAAAGAATTGAAGCGAGTTTTACCCGATTATTGAAATGCAAGCATAAAGCGGGAATCTTAAACGGAAATACTAGTCCTCAAGGTAATATGGATTTTGAAAGCGCTTCGATTTTAAACCGTAAAATAGCGAATAACTGCATTACCAAAATAAAAGACAAGTTGAATAGCTTGTCGGTTTTCGAGGCTAAGAACAATCATAAATTGGCCAAATTAAGTCTTTACAAAAATACGAAAAACATCTTTTTTAAAACCCTATCCAATTCGCTTCCCTCTCCAGAATTTGCACTTGAAACTGGCGATATAAATACTATTCAAAAACTAGAAAAAGACTTGGTGAATTTTGATACCCTAATCATTTCATTGTTTGTACCAAAAGCAAAACCCATAAATAACTTCGATATTGATGATTCTGTTTTGTCTTTTTTGAAGCGATTATTTACTTCCAAAAAATGCGTTTTGTACGTGTTTGGCAATCCTTATGCTTTGCAAGTGATTCCAAATTTAGAAGCTACTTTAGGAATTATCCAAGTTTATCAAGACTTTCCCGAATTTCAAGATAATGCAGCGCATCAACTACTCGAAAATATTGAATGTAAAGGCATTTTACCAGTAATTATTAGTGGCATTAATGAATAATTTAAAGTTCCGTTAGATTTAAATTTGTGGCATATTTAGATTTTTTAATCTAATTTTTTTTAACTCCCAAATCCCAACCTATTAATTTACGTTTATATAAAGCATCTCAAAAATCTTAATCAAGGAGCTTTTCATTCGAAGGCAAATTATATTTTTTGTCTATCATAATTACTCTTTCTTACGTGTTGAAATACCAAAAGGTAAATACAAAGGGCAGAAACTAATGAAACTTGTTAATACCATAATAATTGCCAAAGCTCCTAAAACTAATCCAAGTACACCGCTAATTGTGTTTGTAAAAAATAAAACGGCAACTATAAAAGCAAATAATACACGAATGATTTTGTCTGTTGAACCCATGTTTTTTTTCATGATTTTTAATTTATTGGTTAAACTTGATTTTACATTTAAATTGAATAGCAGTCCGCTGAGTAATACAATCATTTTAAATTAAAAGTAATTATAAAAATGCTGTTGCATAATGAATTAATATATAAATAACTATTACTGTGACAATAGTTATTAAGCTCAGGTATTGGTTTTTTCCAAAATAGTTTTAATTATTTGGTCTTTCGTCAAAACTCCGGATTGTCTCCATAATTGCTTTCCACTTTGGTATAGAATCATAGTTGGAACGCCTCGGACTTGGTATTTTGAAGCCAGTTCCTGATTTTTATCTACATCGATTTTTATTATGGAAATCCGTTCTCCTAAGCTGTCTTTTACTTGTTTCAAAATAGGTATCAGCATTTTACACGGACCACACCATGATCCAAAAAAATCAATTAAAACTGGCTTATCTGATTTAATAATATTTTCAAAACTACTGTTCATTGTTTCTGATTTTTAAATGAATAAAATTCTATTTGTAATGATTCTGTTCTGGCAATAAATGTTATTTTTTGATTAATAATTCTATAAATGCCCTATTCAAGTTAATTTTTCCTTTATTTCCTAATGCTTTTAACAATCTAGAAATCACGACTCGAGAAGTGTGTAAGTCATAAGCAATTTCTTGATGTGTATTTAAAATATGGTTTGATTTATTAATTTCGGCTTTATCATAAAGGTAATTCAATAAGCGTTCATCCATGTTCATAAACGCAAGATTATCTATTGCTGAAAGCATCTCTTTTAATCGATTATTATAGCTGTTAAATACAAAGTTCCTCCAACTTTTATATTTTCCTAACCACTCTTCCATTTTGTTAATGGGAATCATCACGACATTTACATTAGTCTCGGCTACAGCCCTAATTTCGCTTTTGGTTTCGCCTAAACAACAAGCCATAGTCATCGCACAAGTATCTCCTTTTTCAATAAAATACAATAACAACTCGCCTTCATCAAAATCTTCACGCGATATTTTAATGGCTCCTTTTGTCAATAAAGGCATTTTTATTATAGAATCGCCAAAATCTATCAGAACATCTCCTTCCTTGAAATCTCGCAACAAAGAAACTTCGGCGATTTCTTTAATCAATTGTTCTTCAAATATGAATCCGTAAGTCTGTTTGAGTAGGTCTTTCATTATCAATATTCAATTTGTAAGCAATAAATTTCGTTATTTTTTTTATTTAAAACCTTAAAACAAAAACCAATATCTAGGATAGGTTTTGGATTCTGCTCCATTTATTCATTAGAGTTCTGTTATTTAAAATCACACAATGCCTTTTCAATAATGACCAGACATTCCTGAATTTGTTCTTCGTTAATCACTAATGGTGGTGCCAATCGTATTTTATTGCCATGGGTGGGTTTTGCCAATAATCCATAATCCCTAAATCGAAGGCAAATTTCCCATGCCAAGTCAGAGTCTTCCTCGCAATTAATAACAATAGCATTAAGCAATCCCTTACCACGAACTAATGTAATCAAGGAGTTTCTTTGAGCAATTTCATTCAATCCTTTTCTTAAAATAATCCCTAAACGTTCCGCATTTTCGGCTAATTTTTCCTCTCGAATCACTTCCAGTGCAGCTATGGCAACAGCGGCAGCTATTGGATTTCCGCCAAAAGTGGAACCGTGCTGTCCAGGTTTAATGACATTCATAATGGTATCATTTGCCAAAACTGCCGAAATAGGATAAACGCCTCCGGAAAGTGCTTTTCCTAGAATAAGAATATCTGGTTTTACCTCTGGTATATTTTCACAACCTTTTTGGCAAGAACAATTTCCACAAGTAGCTAATAATTTTCCTGTTCTAGCAATTCCGGTTTGCACTTCATCTGCAATAAATAAGGCATTGTGTTCCTCACAAAGTGCTTTGGCTTGAGCCAAATAACCTTCAGAGGGAACATAAACTCCAGCTTCTCCCTGAATGGGCTCTACCAAGAAACCAGCTATGTTTTGGGTCGATTGTAATGCATTTTTCAAGGCTTCGATGTCATCATAAGGAATTTTGATAAATCCGGTGGTGAAAGGCCCAAAACTTTTGCGTGCCGTTTCATCATTGGAAAACGAAATAATAGTAGTGGTTCGTCCATGGAAATTGTTCTCGCAAACAATGATTTGGGCTTGATTTTCTGGAATGCCTTTTACTTCATACGACCATTTTCGGCATAATTTAATAGCCGTTTCTACCGCTTCAGCTCCTGTATTCATGGGCAATACTTTGTCAAAACCAAAATATTGGGTTACATATTCTTCATAATTACCCAATTGATCATTGTAAAAAGCACGGGAGGTCAACGCCAATGTTTGCGCTTGTTGTATCATCGCGTTTATAATTTTAGGATGACAATGCCCTTGATTCACCGCAGAATAGGCTGAAAGAAAATCAAAATACTTTTTCCCATCAACATCCCAAACATAAACCCCTTCCCCTCTTGCTAAAACCACAGGTAATGGATGGTAATTATGGGCACCATATTTATTCTCTTTTACTATAACCTCTTCTGATTTAGAAGAAAGAATTTGATTTTTAAGCTCCATAAAAAAATGATTTAATAAAAAATAGAATATAAAAAATAACTGTTTACACTATACAATTGTACTTTTTATTTCAGATATTTGACAATACCATAAATGTACCAAATTAATTAATATTATTTTATGAAAAAATTACTATATATTTTTGTTATTACAACTACAATTTCTTGCACCTCTCAAATTAGCACCTTTTCTAATGCCAATCCTACGAAATACATTAACACCATAACATCTAAAGACTTAATGAGACATCTTTACATTGTGGCTTCTGATGAGATGGAAGGACGAGAAACGGGCTCTAAGGGACAGAAAAAAGCGGGTGAATACCTCATCAATCAATATGAAAGCAACGCTATTTCCTTTCCAAAAGGAGCAACGGATTTTTACCAAAAAATACCAGCTGCTTTCTTAAATGCCAAACGCAACGAAAATTTACCCGATTCCGAAAATATTTGGGCCTATATCGAAGGTTCCGAGAAACCTGACGAAATCATTGTAATTTCGGCACACTATGATCACGTGGGAATAAAAGACGGAGAAATCTATAATGGTGCTGATGATGATGGCTCAGGAACAGTAGCTTTACTCGAAATTGCCCAAGGTTTTGAAATAGCCAAAAAAGAGGGCTACGGACCAAAACGTTCCCTTTTATTTCTTCACCTGACCGGCGAAGAACATGGACTTCTGGGTTCTAGCTATTATTCAGAACATCCTTTGTTTCCGATGGCAAAAACCATCACCGACATCAACATCGACATGATTGGTCGTCACGACGAATTTCACAATGATTCTAGCAATTATGTATATCTCATTGGCTCTGATTACCTTTCGACTGATTTATTTAACATCTGTGAAGCCGCCAATAAAAACTACGTGAACATATCATTGGATTACAAATTCAATGATAAAGCTGACCCAAACCGCTTTTATTACCGCTCGGATCATTACAATTTTGCCAAAAATGGAATTCCTTCTGTTTTCCTTTTCAGCGGAGTACACGCTGATTATCACAAACCAACAGACGAGGTCGATAAAATTGAATTTGAAGCCTTGAAAAAAAGAACCCAATTGGCTTTTTCAATCGCTTGGGAATTGGCCAACAGAGACAATCGTCCTGTGGTGGATAAAGACGGAAAATAGTTGCTTTCGATTTGAGATTGTTCGCTACATTGCATTGCACTCGCAATAAGAGAAAACCACAAAAAAAGCCTCGAATTTCTTCGAAGCTTTTGCGTTCTGGGTGGCTGACCGGGTTCGAACCGGCGACCCTCGGCACCACAAACCAATACTCTAACCAGCTGAGCTACAACCACCATTTTTAACGTGTGCAAATATAACACTAAAGTTTGCTTTCGCAAATAAAATTTTCAAAAAATTAGATCAAACTCCCTAAACTATTGACTGCCAAATATCTTTCCGCCGTAAATCCTTCGGCATAATCAGTACCAATTAATCTGCCCAAATCTTGGGCGCGATAACTGATGCTTTCGAGAAAATTTTTGGAAGTAATATGTGTTTGAGGTTCCTGTGAATTGGAGTCATAAAACTGGGAGCCATAGGCTAAAATGGCTTCCATTTTTTTTTCATTATACCCTGTAATATCGACCACAAAATCTGGTGTTATATTTGCCCACTGTATGTAATGATAAACTAATTTAGGCCGCCAATATTTTTGCTTTTCTCCATTATATTCGGTTTCAATCTTCATCAAGCCCGATAGAAAACAAGCATCAGAAACAAGCCTACTTCCTTTGCCGTGATCAATATGGCGATCTTCAATAGTGTTACACAAAACAATTTCGGGTTGGTATTTTCGAATCATTTTAATGATTTCCAACTGATGCCATTCATCATTGGCAAAAAAACCATCGCGCATATTCAGATTTTCACGAACAGAAACTCCAAGTATTTTTGCTGCCGCCTTCGCTTCTTCATCTCGGATTTCCTTTGAACCCCGAGTACCTAACTCGCCACGAGTCAAATCGATAATACCCACTTTTTTGCCCAAGGCTATTTCTTTGGCAATTGTTCCGCCACAACCCAATTCCACATCATCTGGATGCGCACCGAATGCTAGTATGTCTAGTTTCATTTTTATAATTTTAGATTTTAGATTTCAGATTCAATAGAACCTCAAATCTAATATTTTCTTCATCGTTACCGATTTACTAACACTCTCCTCCCACTCTTTTTCTGGAATACTATCTTTAGTGATACCACAGCCAATGTACAAAATAGCTTTCGCCAATATCTGTTTCGAATCATTTTGAGCGTTTGAAAACTCAATTTGCATACAACGCAAATTTACAAACAAATCTGAATTTTCAGTTTCTTTAGTGTCATCGCAATTTAACTCTCCTAAAAAACCAGTGTAAAAAGTTCTATCATACTGCTCATTCTCTAAAATAAATGCTTTTGACGCATCCTTTGGCAAACCACAAACCGCAGGTGTTGGATGCAGTAATCGAATTATTTTTTGCAAACCGATACCAGAATTTACAACACCTGATATTTCTGTTTTAATATGCCAAAGCGCTCCAGCTCGATAATTATAAGGTTTTGAAACTATAACATCTGTTGCCGCTTCCTTTAATTTATTTACAATATAATCGGTTACAATTTGTTGCTCTTCAATTTCTTTTTTTTTCCAGCTAACTTCCTTAAAATAATTTGATTTTTTTGTTCCAGCTAAAGCTATAGTATGGAAATCAATACCGTTAGATTTAAGCAGTTGCTCTGGACTTGCGCCAAGCCAAATACCCACTTTTGAATGATAAAAGCAATACGTAAACGCAGTTGGATAAAACTGAACCAAATTTTGAAATGCCGTAATTAAATCAAAATGATTCAATTCGACTATTTCTATTCTAGATAAAACTACTTTCTTGAATTCTTTGTTTTCAATAGCTTGAATTCCTTTTGTAACTAGTTTTTCAAAACTACCTCGATGAGATTCATCGAAAAATAAAACCTCGTCATTTAACAAATTTGACTGACTTTCGTTACTTTCCTCACAAAAAACTTCGGATTGATTTTCAGGAATTATTACCGTTTGCTTTCCGTCGAAAGTCGCAAAAACAAATCCTTTTTCAGTAAAATCCTGTACCAAAAATAAGTTGTCATTTTTTTGAAAAAGACCGATAACATTGGCGTTATTAGGTTTTTTATAAAGAACAAAAGGAAGATTTTGCGCGAATTGTTTGGCAGCCTTCTCTAAAATTATTTTCATATTTAGTCTTCGCTTTTTCTTTTTGGCAAAACCATATTCGTCAATTTGCAAAGCGAAATTAAATGATCGTTCTCGTCTACAACCCGAATTTCCCAAAGATGAATACTTCTCCCCTTGTGAACTATTCTTGCAGTTGCCGTCACAATCCCGTTTCGTTTTGATTTTAAGTGATTAGCCGCTATTTCAATTCCACGAACTTCGCTGACTTCTGAATTTACAAACAACATGGATGCAGCGCTACCAACGCTTTCGGCCAAAGCCACTGTGGCTCCGCCGTGTAATAATCCCATAGGTTGATGAACAGATGAATTCACTGGCATGGTAGCCACTAAAAAATCAGGACCTGCGTCAACGTATTTAATATTCAGGGTTTGCATTAAAGTATTTTTAGAAACTTCATTACAATAATGAAGCATTTTATCTTTGTCGAATGTCATGTTTTGGGCTTTAAAAGTGTAAATTTATATAAAAGATAAGACACTTAATAGCAATACAATTGTTATTATGCGTTATAAATTGAAAATCGTTTTCAAATCCGATTTGATTTTTCCTATTTTTACAAAAAAAATATACCAAAATGCGTACTTTAATTGTAGTTTTTTTTATTGGAATACTTATTTCTCTTAGTTCGTGTCGAACTGATTTTGAAACCGTAGCTAGTACTGGAGATTTAGAGTTTTCAAAAGATACTGTTTATTTGGATACCGTTTTTACAAATATTGGCTCTAGTACCTATAACCTAAAAGTGTACAATAAAAGCAATAAAGACATTACTATACCGAGTATTAAACTAGGCAATGGATTAAGTTCAAAATACCGAATGACAATTGACGGAATGCAAGGGAATCAAGGAAAAGATTTCAACAACGTGACGCTTTTAGCTAAAGATAGTTTGTATATTTTTATAGAAACAACCGCAAATATAGCAGATGCCAATCCAACTGACTTTCTTTATACCGACCAAATCCAATTTGACAGTGGTGCAAATTTTCAAAAAGTAGAATTAGTGACCCTTATTCAAGATGCGGTTTTTCTCTATCCAAAACGTTTCAACGATGGAACCACCGAAACACTTGCAATTGGAGAGGAATCCGTTTATGGTTTCTTATTAGATGAAAATGATCCTATAAATGGGAATGAACTCCAATTCACAAACCAAAAACCCTATGTTATTTATGGTTACGCCGCCGTTCCTTCGGAAAAAACA
>Ga0209443_1000130_pt1 | contig 48681 bp, 45 predicted proteins | sample LauGreBMM110DCMD_2_FD_187571 | JGI IMG/M metagenome (GOLD analysis project Ga0209443, IMG submission 187571) | Freshwater lake microbial communities from Lake Michigan, USA - Su13.BD.MM110.DCMD (SPAdes) (version 2) | ecosystem: Environmental > Aquatic > Freshwater > Lake | place: Lake Michigan... | reverse complement strand
GTTAACTTCAAAGGAGTTACTGATCCAAGCGGAACAACTACATTACCTATCAGTGTATATGCTGTAAATGGTGTAGGAGCTTCGGTTGCTGCTAAATTGTTGAATTTAACAAGAGCGTTACCAACGGCTCCTACTAAATTGGTACTTACTGATGGGACATCAACCACTGCAATTACTGTGGCAAGTATTTATGCGGGAGTTGATAGAGTGTTTACCTTGACTGCGGTTTATACTGCTAATCCTCTACAAGGATCAGAAGCCACTAAATACAAATGGGTTCTTCCTGCTGGAGTTAGTGTTTCAGGCACTTTAGGCACAGATTATATTGAGTCTGCAACAACAGCTGGTATAACTACTGTTTACAGTTTGAATAAAACTATAAATATTAATTTAAAAGATGTTACTCCGGGTGTTACGGCAATAGCTATCAATGCATATGCTGTAAACGGAGCAGGAACATCGACTGCTAGATTGTTGAATTTAACAAGACCGTTACCAACGGTAGTGTCTGCAGTTACAGGTTCACTTAATGTTTGTAATAGAGCTGAAGGATTTAGCTATACCATTACAGCAAATGCTACTGCTACTAAGTATTTAATTACAGGACCTGCGGGATCTCTTGTTACTTCTGTTAGTTCCCCTTCAAATGCAACAAATGTATTAACTACCTCTGATTTGACTTTTACAGTAGTTTATATAGGAGCTGTAACCGTTTCGACAAAACAAACGCTAACGATCAAAACGATCAATGGTGCAGGAACATCCACAGCTGTTAAATCATTAGCTTTGACAAAACTGGCTGCTTGTACTACTTTAACAAGTGTTACAAAAGTAGCGCCAGTTGCTGAAGCATTCAAGGTGGTGGCTTATCCAAACCCATCTACTGAAGGATTTAAAATTAAATCTAGTAATGGAAAATCATTTGGAGTACAGGTTTATGATATGTTGGGTCGTTCTGTCGAACAACGTCAGTTGAAATCTGATTCTCAAATAGGGTCTAACTATGCAAAAGGTATTTACAATGTAATTGTAACTCAAGGAGCAAACGTTAAAACACTACGAGTGATTAAGAAATAATCGTATCCTAAATACTCTTATTAAAAGAGAAAGGCTGTCCGAAAGGACAGCCTTTTTTGTTTTACTCGAACTTAGCTTGTTTAGGATAAATCCGTTTCAATATGTATTATGATGTTATTTAAACATCCTCATATATATAGAGATCTATTCCCGTTTAAGGACTAAAAATATCGGAACCTGAAAGGCTATCGTAAAATGAAATAGAGGAGGAAATGATCCCTAAAATAGTCAGGCTGCCTATCATTATTCCAATGGTTCCCCACAAAGAGGCAGCCTGGTCTATAAGGCAAATTGTTTTTATAGTACTTTTCTTTATGGGAATCGTTTTGTTTTTTCCATCTACTTTTATAATCCCATAATAATTTTTCCCTTTCCATTCAATTTTTTCAAAGGTGAGTCTCGTATCATCATTTCTAATGAGTAGCACTGGTTTTTTTGAAGCCGAAGCTTCCTGAATGGAAACAGGTTTTTTTTGATAGATGGTGCAGCTTTGCATAAAAAGCAAAACGAACAAACACAGGAAAACGGAAATGCTTTTAAAATACTTCAGGCTCATCATTTTTTAGATTTAAATTAGTAATCAGAAAAACCAAGAGTAGTAGTGTGTTGTAAATTTTGGAGCCACAGTAGTAAGACAAAAGTAAAAAATTACGAACGTCTTATGTACTGTATTATAAATATATAAAAAATAAAAGAATAAAAAAATAAATTTCGCTCTAGAACAAGCCGTTCAATTCCGCATCAATTTTATTGATGATCATCCCTAAATCTTCTGGATTATCCACAAAATTGATATTATCCACATCTATAATCAGCAATTTACCTTTGGTGTAAGTTTGCACCCAGGCCTCATAGCGTTCATTCAATCGGTTGAGGTAATCGATGGAAATGGTGTTTTCGTATTCGCGACCCCGTTTGTGAATTTGGCTCACTAGATTAGGAATGGAACTTCTCAAATAAATGAGCATATTAGGCGCTTCTACCTTAGACTCCATTAAATCAAATAGAGAAGAATAATTTTGAAAATCACGATTGGTCATCAAGCCCATAGCGTGCAAATTAGGAGCGAAAATATGAGCGTCTTCATAAATGGTTCGATCCTGAATGATTTTTTTACCGCTTTCGCGAATTTGCAATACTTGACGAAAACGACTGTTTAGGAAATAAATTTGTAAATTAAACGACCAACGTTCCATTTGGTGGTAAAAATCATCCAAATAAGGATTGTCAGCCACATCTTCATAATGGGGTTCCCATTTAAAATGTTTTGCCAATAATTGGGTCAATGTTGTTTTTCCAGCTCCTATATTTCCTGCTATTGCTATGTGCATTATGGTATCGTAATTTTGTAGTTGGTAATTTCTTGGTCTGTAAAAATAGACAAAATTTGGTCTTTGTAATAGAATTTTTTAAATGATTTTTCAACACCTTCAATTGTGTAGCGAATGTACTTTTGAAAAGGAATTAGATGTAATTTTTTGTCTTTTAAATAAAGCACATCTTTGTTTTTAGTGATTTGAATTTGTTCAAAATCAGGAAGTTTTCCTATTGAAGTAATTTTACCAAATGGATCGCAAGAATACCAATTTAAATCATCATCAACCCATTCAAAAGCATTAAAATTAGATTCATGCCATTTCATATTTCCTTGTATTGTTGGAGTTATCGATTGGTAGGTGTTTTTCAAATAGTCAAAAAGCCCAATTTGCTGCGTTAAACTGTTGTAAATCCAGAGTCTGTTTTGGGATGCAATTCCCATAGCCGTAGTAAGTATTGGCACTTCATTCTCGGAAAAATTTATTTTTTGGATTTTATTCAATTGATTGTCTAACAGAACAGCAGTATTGAAATCCCCATATAAAAGCATAATCTTTAGCGGATTTTGAATATCAACATGGGTAATTTTACCTAATGAAATGTTTTTGTATTGCCATAACCCTTCTTTTTGCTCCTTGAAAAATATATTGTTTTTGAGATAATACAAATTTCCCAAACCATCATAACCAATAAAAGTATCGGCATCAATTTTCTGTGATGAAATAGTCATAACTTTTAAGCCTTGTTCTTGCGATAAGGCCGAAGCAAATTGTAAGGTAAAAAGGAGGAGCATTATTTTTTTAATCATCTAATCTCTAATTTATTTTCTTCCTAAGTTTTGCTAAATGAATTTTTTCTTTCAAAGAAAGCTAAAATACAAAAAATAGAATTAGGGAGTTCGAGTTTATAAATATTCCTATAAACAAAAAACCTAACTAAATAAATAGTTAGGTTTAGTTTAATCTCTTATCAGTTGAATTTTACAATCCAAATGCAGCTTTCACTTGGGCAACAAAATCTAATTTTTCCCATGTGAACAATTCTACTTTTACAGTTTTAGTCAATCCACCGGGAGCGTAAAAAGTTTTAGTCACCGTTTCAGGAGTTCTTCCCATATGACCATAAGCCGCAGTTTCGCTATAAATAGGATTTCTTAATTTCAAACGTTGCTCAATAAAATAAGGACGCATATCAAAAATAGCTTCTACTTTTTTGGCAATTTCGCCATTGGTTAGCTTTACTTTTGAAGTGCCGTAAGTTTCAATAAAAATTCCCATTGGCTTTGCAACTCCAATAGCATAAGAAACCTGAACTAAAATTTCGTCAGCAACTCCTGCTGCAACAAGGTTCTTGGCAATGTGACGTGTAGCATAAGCCGCACTTCTATCTACCTTACTTGGATCTTTTCCGGAGAAAGCACCACCACCGTGAGCGCCTTTTCCCCCGTAAGTGTCCACAATAATTTTTCTTCCTGTTAGTCCAGTATCTCCGTGAGGTCCTCCAATTACAAATTTCCCTGTTGGATTAATATGGTAGGTGATTTTATCATTGAATAAATGAGCATATTGTGGATTGCTTTTGATTATTCTAGGAATCAAAATACCAACTAAATCACTTTTAATTTTCGCCAACATGGTAGCTTCTTCATCAAAATCATCGTGTTGGGTAGAAATTACAATCGTATCGATTCGAGAAGGTTTATTGTCGTCGTTATATTCTAAAGTCACTTGCGATTTTGCATCAGGACGTAAATACTTAATTTCGTTGTCTTCACGACGCAAAACGGCTAGTTCTTGCAGTAATTTATGAGATAAATCCAAAGCCAATGGCATGAAATTTTCGGTTTCATTTGTGGCGTAACCAAACATCATTCCTTGGTCACCAGCCCCTTGTTCTTCTTTGCTAGCTCTATCAACCCCTTGATTTATATCAGCAGATTGTTCGTGAATGGCAGAAAGAACACCACAAGAATTAGCTTCAAACATGTATTCGCTTTTGGTGTAACCAATTTTCTTGATTACATCTCTTGCAATAGTTTGAACGTCTAAATAAGTTTCAGATTTCACCTCTCCGGCAAGGATTACTTGTCCAGTAGTAACTAATGTTTCGCAAGCTACTTTTGATTCAGGGTCAAATGCTAAAAAATTGTCAATTAATGCGTCTGAAATTTGATCAGCTACTTTGTCTGGATGTCCTTCACTCACTGATTCTGACGTAAATAAATAAGCCATAATAAAATAGTTTTTTAAAATTAAGCGAGAAAAAAGTTGATTGCTGGGAATACTAAAGGAGGGTTCCTGCTTTAGCATTTTTTAACGAGGTTGCAATCAGTTCAAATTTTTCCTCTAGGTTTTCGTTTGCAAATGTATGAAACCAAATTGAATTGCAAATTAAACTTTACTTTTTTTTGAACACTTTTTGAAATTTCGGCACAGGTCCAATTCCATTTTATTTTAATATTTTGAAAACAGAATTAGAATAAAATTTGTTTGTTTAAAAAAATAGTGGTTAATTTGTGCCTTTAAGTTCATAACTGTATTGAAATGTTATAAAGAAAGCTCGAGGGAATAGACCCATTGAAAGCTTAGCAACCTACGTTAAAAGCGAAAGGTGCTACATTCTATCTCGATATATCGGGAAAAGATAACAACAAGAATTCTTCTAGTTTATTTCTAGTTTTTCTTTCTAATATTTCCAGACACAAATCATAATTATTAAAGATTTGAAATTGGAAAATAAACCAACACCCATTACATTTCAGAATTTCACCACCGAAAGTGGCGCGATTTATGCAACCCTAAATTTAAGTTTTCAGGTTTTTGGACCCGAGCTGAATTCAGCACCTATTATTTTGGTAAATCATGCGTTAACTGGAAACTCTCAAGTTATTGGAGCCTCGGGTTGGTGGAATAATCTCATTGGCGAAAACAAAACTATAGACACTCAAAAATACACCATATTGGCTTTCAACGTTCCAGGCAATGGGTATGATGATACCCTAATTCAAAATTATTTGGATTTTAATGCTAGGGATGTTGCACGGCTATTTTTGGAAGGAATCCGAATACTTAAAATCGAGCAATTGTATACTATTATTGGCGGTTCCGTTGGAGGAGGAATTGCCTGGGAAATGATCGCTTTGCAGCCCAAAATATCCCAACATTTAATTCCAATTGCTTCCGACTGGAAATCGACAGATTGGCTGATTGCCAATTGTTATTTACAAGAACAGCTATTGAATAACTCTCGAAAACCTATCGAAGACGCACGTATTCATGCCATGCTCTGTTACCGTACACCGGAATCCTTCAAGGAGAAGTTCAAAAGAACGACTAACGAAGAAATGGCTATTTTTAACGTAGAAAGTTGGCTGGCCCATCACGGCAAGAAATTGCAAAATCGCTTTCAGTTGTCGGCATATAAAACCATGAACCAATTGCTAAAAACAATTGACATCACTAGAAACAGAAATTCTTTTGCAGCTGTGGTTTCAGAAATAGAAGCTAGTATACATATTATTGGAATCAATTCGGATTTGTTTTTTACGGCAACTGAAAACAAGGAAACATACAAGGAATTAAAAAGACAAAATAAAAAGGTTTCCTATAGAGAAATTCAATCCATCCACGGACACGATGCTTTTTTGATAGAATTCGAACAATTAGACCATTTGCTTAAGGATATTTTTTAAGCATTATACATACAAAACAGATGAAAATATTGAAATTTGGAGGTAAATCGTTATCCAATGGAGACGGAATAAACAAGGTGGTTGCTATTATTGCCAATAAAATAAACCATGGCGAAAAAATAGCTGTCGTAGTTTCGGCGCGCGGAAATGCTACGGATGAATTGGAAGAAATTTTAGGGGTTGCCGCTAAAAACGGTAACTATAAAGCACTTCTTGAAACATTCAAAACGGAACAAAAAGGGGATTATCCTGCTACAGATTTATCGGAAGAATTTGATGCATTGGACAAGCTTTTTGAAGGGGTAAGTTTAATTGGTGATTACAGCAACAAAATTAAAGACCAAATTCTTTCTAAAGGAGAATTGCTTTCGGCAAAATTGCTGACTGCTATTCTGATTAAAAACAGCATAAACGCTCGTTTCACCGATTCTAGAGAATTGATAAAAACGGATTCCAAATTTGGGGATGCCCAACCATTGGAACAAGTTTCCAAGAAAAATGTGGTTCAATATTTCAAACTGCATAGCGATACGGTCAATATTATTACGGGTTTTATTGGATCAAATAACAACAACGATGCCACAACTTTGGGAAGAAATGGCAGTAATTATACCGCTTCCTTGATAGCCAATTATCTGGATGCTGAAGAACTTCAGAACTATACCCACGTGGATGGAATTTATACCGCTAATCCAGAATTAGTTTCCGATGCCAAGAAAATTGACCGTTTGTCTTTTAATGAAGCCAATGAAATTGCCAATTTCGGAGCGACCATTTTGCACGCCAAAACAATTATTCCTTTGTTGGAAAAAAACATACCACTGCGAATTTTAAACACGTTCAACCATGAAAATCAGGGAACATTAATCACGTCTAAATCCAATAAAGAAGGGATTAAAACGCTTTCGGTTTTGGAGAATGTCGCCTTGGTGAATTTGGAAGGAAGAGGGTTGTTAGGAAAAACAGGAGTTGACGCCCGTATTTTTAGGGTGATGGGAGACAATGAGATTAGCGTGAGCATCATCTCGCAAGGTTCCTCGGAGCGTGGGATTGGACTTGTGGTTGCCGCAGACCAAGCTTCAAAAGCGATGATTGAACTCGAAAAAGAATTTGAAAATGATTTCTATTCGAAAGACGTCAACAAAATCTCGATTACCGATGATGTTTCGGTGATTTCGATTATTGGGCAGGATTTAAGCACTTTTCACAAACCCTATACGGCTTTGATTAAAAATAAGGTCTTGCCAATTCTTTTCAACAATACGGTGACAGGTAAAAACGTGAGTTTGGTGGTTAAAAAATCCCAACTACACAAGGCGTTGAATGTGATTCACGGGGAGATTTTTGGGGTTTCCAAGAAAATAAACATAGCCATTTTCGGTCACGGATTAGTAGGTGGTACTTTGATTAATCAAATATTGGAGTCGGCTACGGCTATCGAAAAACGAAAAGATATTAAACTGAATGTTTTTGCGATTGCCAATTCAAAAAATGTCCTTTTGAACAAAAATGGTGTGACACCCAATTGGAAAAACGAAATTCATAATAATGGTTTTTCTTATACGATTGATGATATTATCACTTACGCTAATGACAACCATCTAGAGAATTTGATTGCTATTGATAACACGGCAAGTGCTACGTTTGTAGAAAATTACATTCCATTGGCAGAAAGCAGTTTTGACTTGATTTCTTCCAACAAAGTGGCGAATACCATTAGTTATAAATTTTACAAAGACTTGCGAAAAGTATTGGCAGAAAATCAGAAGACGTATTTGTATGAAACTAATGTGGGTGCAGGATTACCGTTAATAGACACTATCAAATTACTACACCTTTCAGGGGAAAATATTACTAAAATCAAAGGTGTTTTCTCGGGAACCTTGAGTTATTTATTCAACAATTTTTCGGCAAAAGACGTTCCGTTCAGTGAAGTTTTGAAAGAAGCTATTGACAACGGGTACACAGAACCAGATCCAAGAGAAGATTTATGTGGTAACGATGTGGGTAGAAAATTACTAATTTTGGCAAGAGAATTGGATTTGCAAAATGAATTCGAAGAAATCCGCATTCAAAACTTGATTCCAGAACATTTGCGCGAAGGAAATGTGTCTGATTTCTTAAATAAATTAAAGGAATTTGATCCCATTTATAACAAAATAAAAGCCGAACAAGAACCGAATCACGTTTTGCGGTACATTGGGGAATTGTCGGGAGATTTACAAAACGACAAAGGAAATCTTGAAGTAAAATTAGTTTCCGTACCTTCGGATACCGCTTTGGGAGGATTAAAAGGTTCTGATTCGTTCTTCGAAATTTACACCGAGTCGTATGGCGACAGACCCATCGTGATTCAAGGTGCCGGCGCTGGATCGGCAGTGACGGCGAGAGGTGTTTTCGGGGATATTTTAAGATTGTCGGAGAAAGGATAAAACAAGTATTCAGTTTTTAGTATTCAGTAAAAAAACAAAAACTCACCAGTTTCAGCTCCCTCTCCTTCGGAGAGGGTTGGGGGTGAGGAAAATAAATAGAATAAAATGAAAATAACATTAGACAGAGTAAACGAAAATTTCCACTTTCAACTTAAAAACGATCGTGGACACATAGTAAATGTAGATGCAAGACCTGATTTTGGAGGCAATGATATGGGGCCAAGCCCAATGGAATTAATACTTATGGGCGTGGCAGGTTGCAGCGGAATCGACATGATTTCGATACTAAAAAAGCAACGACAGGATATCACTTCTTTCAAAGCTGAGGTCGAAGGCGAACGCGTACAAGTAGGTGAAGCAAAGCCTTTCAAAGATATTTACGTTGTTTTTTATCTGGAAGGAAGCATTAAAGAAGACAAAGCCGCAAAAGCCGCCCAACTTTCTTTCGAAAAATACTGTTCGGTTTCTAAAACATTGGAACCAACAGCAACGATCCATTATAAAGTAGTTTTGAATAACAAGCCATTAGCCAATAGCTAATAGCCAATAGCTAAAAAAAATGAACGAACAAGAATTTGGTTTTGAAACCCAGGCCATACGCAATCAATTAGAGCGTACACAATATTTAGAGCATTCAGTGCCTTTGTACTTAACTTCGAGTTTTGTATTTGAGGATGCCGAAGATATGCGTGCTTCCTTTGCTGATGAGAAAGATAGAAATATTTATAGCCGTTACAGCAATCCGAATACCAACGAGTTTATTGATAAAATTTGTGCGATGGAAGGGGCTGCTTCTGGATTTGCATTCGCTTCGGGAATGGCAGCAGTATATTCAACCTTGGCAGCTTTGTTAAACTCAGATGATCATATTGTTTCGGCAAGTAGTGTATTTGGAGCGACACACTCCTTATTTATTAATTATTTTCCTAAATGGGGAATAGAAACTACGTATTTTGATATTAATAAGCCCGAAACTATTGAAAGTTGTATCAAACCAAATACCAAAATTCTTTTTGCCGAATCGCCTACAAATCCTGGAGTTGATATTATTGATTTGGAATTACTTGGCGCTATTGCTAAAAAACACGATTTGATTTTGATTATTGACAATTGTTTTGCCACACCTTATTTACAGCAACCCATAAAGTGGGGCGCCCATTTGGTGATCCATTCGGCGACCAAACTAATTGACGGACAAGGTCGTGTTTTGGGTGGAATCACTGTTGGTGATGACGAATTGATTCAAAAGATCTATCTATTTTCGCGATTGACAGGGCCTTCTTTATCTCCTTTTAATGCATGGGTATTGTCAAAAAGTTTAGAAACTTTGGCAGTTCGTTTGGATAGACATTGCGAAAACGCACTCAAAGTAGCCGAGTTTTTAGAACAGCATCCAAAGGTGAATACCGTAAAATATCCGTTCTTGAAATCGCATCCCCAATATGAAATTGCCCAAAAGCAAATGAAATTAGGAGGTAATATTGTAGCTTTTGAAATTAAAGGGGGTCTCGAAGCGGGAAGAGCCTTTTTGGATAAAATACAATTGTGTTCGTTGTCGCCAAATTTGGGAGATACTAGAACCATCGTGACACATCCGGCTTCTACAACGCACAGTAAATTAACAGTTGAAGAGCGTTTGGCAGTGAGTATTACAGATGGTTTGGTGCGTATTTCCGTAGGATTGGAAACCGTGATAGATGTCATTACTGATTTGGAACAGGCTTTGAAATAAGATTTTAGATTGATGATTTTGCTCCTGTGCAACAACAATCTTTAATCTTCATTGTTCTTTAATTAAAAAATATACATTTGTTGTAATTAAGAAGGTAATTGATTGAAGATTTTTTCAATCAATTACCTTCAATCAAAAATAAATCATGCTTTCTAAAAAAACAAAATACGGAATAAAAGCTTTGACTTTTTTGGCGCGCCAAGAGGATCAAACACCTGTGGCTATTGCTGAAATTGCAAAAGCAGAATATATTTCAATTAAGTTTCTCGAAAGTATTTTGTTGCTCTTGCGTCATTCCGGTTTTCTGGGAGCCAAGAAAGGAAAGGGTGGGGGCTATTATCTAATCAAAGAGCCCAAAGACATTAATATGGCAAAAGTGTACCGTATTCTGGAAGGTCCAATTGCCTTGTTACCTTGCGCCAGTCACAATTTTTACGAGAAATGTGATGATTGTACTGATGAAGCAGCTTGTGCCGTTCGCAAACTCATGATGGAAGTTCGGGACAATACCCTGATGATATTAGAAAATAATACCTTGGCTGATATCGCTTTTTAGTTTATTGCGTTCAAATTAAAGGAAGTTTCATTATTCTAGTTTCTCCTCCCTTTCCTTTGGAGAGGGTCGGGGTGAGGAATTAAAAAACCAATTTATATCCCACGAAAAATAACATTAAGGCAATGGCATTTCTAAGGAATAAATCGGGTACTTTGCCGCTCAACATACTTCCTATATAAATCCCGGGAAGGGATCCCATCAATAACTGTCCTAATAGCCCAAAATCTAAATTACCCATTGAGGCATGGCCTATTCCTGCAACAAGAGTTAAAGGAACTGCGTGCGCAATCTCAGTTCCAACTAATCGAGGAGTTGGCAAAAGGGGATAGAGGAAAAACAAAGTGACCGTTCCCAAAGCACCTGCCCCTATCGAAGTCAGTGTAACGGTTGCCCCTAACATTACGCCAATGGCAACAGTTAAAGCATTCTGGGTTTTACTCTCATTATGAAACTTATCGCCAGCATGTTTTTGAGAAAAAGCTAATATTTTATTTTTGAAAATAATAGCAACTGATGTAAACAACAATGCCCAGCCTAAACTATATTTTATCGTCGCATTCATGGCTGTTGTGTCAGTTTTCAGGTTATGAAGAATCCACAAAGTCAACAAGGCGGCAGGAATACTTCCCAGGGAAAGCCAAGCCGTGATAGACCAATTGATATTCATTTTTTTATGATGAACATAAACGCCACCTATTTTAGTAAACGCCGCGTACAACAAATCCGTGCCGACGGCCGTTGTTGGAGGAATACCAAACCATAACAAAATGGGAGTCATTAACGAACCGCCTCCGACACCCGTCAATCCTACTATAAAACCAACTGTTAAACCTGCAATAACTAGTCCTATTTGAAAATCCATAAAAGATTTTTTTGACAAAAATAAAAATTATTTTCTTATATCCTATAGGAATGGTAGGCTTTATTTTTTTTGATGCTAAAAAAACTAATTTTTATTTTGTTATTTATAAATAAGTAGTATTTTTGCAGAATAATCTACAAAACCGATAGGGTAATAGATTTATTAATAAAAAAACATGAGCGCAACTGTAGTAAAGACTTTATTAGAAAAAACAGCCAATTTCTCGATTGAGGAGACTTTAGCTTTTTTGGCTAGTGAATATATAAACCAAGTGGTTTTTTCTACTTCTTTTGGTCAGGAAGATCAGGTTATTACGGCCTTAATTGCCAAAAATGATTTGCCAATCAATATATTTACGCTAGACACAGGGCGTTTGTTTCAGGAAACCTATGATGTTTTTCATAGAACGATCAAAAAATACAAAGTAGCAATTCAAACCTATTTTCCTGAGGCTGCTGCGGTAGAGAAACTGCTGAGTGAAAAAGGACCAAACAGTTTCTATGAATCAGTCGAAAATAGAAAGGAATGTTGTTTCATTCGAAAAGTAGCACCATTGACTAAGGCTTTAAAAGGAAATGCCATTTGGATTACGGGATTAAGAGCAGAGCAATCGGAAAACAGAAACGACTTAACTGCTTTTGAATATGATGCCCATTTTGATATTATCAAATTTAATCCACTGTTAAAATGGACATTGGCAGAAGTTCAAAAATACATAGATGACAATAATGTACCCCAAAATGCTTTACACAAACAAGGCTTTGTAAGTATTGGTTGTGCGCCTTGTACTAGAGCCATTGCCAAAGGGGAAGACATTAGAGCCGGAAGATGGTGGTGGGAATCTAGTCATAAGGAATGCGGTTTGCACGAAAAATAATTTTAAATTATGAATTAAAATGATTGTTGAAATTTTTCAATCATTTAAATCTTTAAATAAATACAATGAGTTCAATATTAAAAACAAATGCTTTAGAAAGCGAGGCGATATACATTTTTAGAGAAGTAATTTCTCAGTTTGACAAGCCTGTATTGCTCTTCTCTGGAGGAAAAGATTCAATTACATTGGTGCGTTTGGCACAAAAAGCATTCTTTCCAGCCAAAATCCCTTTCCCATTATTGCACGTCGATACGGGTCACAACTTTCCGGAAACAATCGAATTTAGAGATCGATTGGTTGCCGAGTTAGGATTGGAATTAATTGTTAGAAACGTTCAAGATGCTATCGACGAAGGAAAAGTTGTCGAAGAATCCGGTAAATATTCCAGTAGAAATAGTCTGCAAACGACTACGCTTTTAGATGCCATCGAAGAATTCAAATTTGACGCTTGTATTGGCGGTGCGCGCCGTGACGAAGAAAAAGCAAGAGCCAAAGAACGTATTTTCTCGGTTCGGGATGATTTTGGTCAATGGGACGAAAAAAATCAACGCCCAGAATTATTCGATTTGTTAAACGGAAAAATCGAAAATGGACAAAACGTTCGGGTTTTTCCAATTTCGAATTGGACAGAATTAGACGTTTGGAGTTATATCGAACAAGAACAAATCGAGATTCCATCTATTTATTTCTCACACAAGCGTAAAGTATTCTTGAGAGACGGAATGATTTGGTCTCATTCTCCTTTTGTTTACCAAGAAGAAGATGAGGTAGTAGAAGAAAGAATTGTTCGTTTTAGAACCGTTGGAGACATGAGTTGTACCGCTGCGGTTGATTCGTATGCAGCCACAATTGCAGAAGTAGTTGGCGAAATTAGATCTTCGACAATTTCCGAAAGAGGTGCTAGAATTGATGACAAACGTTCTGAAGCGGCTATGGAAAAAAGAAAGCAACAAGGATATTTCTAGGATGAAATTCTTGAAATTTCTTTTTAGTTTGTTTCTTTTTAGTACTAGTTTAAATGCTCAAACCGAAAAGAATGTAATTCATCAAAGTTTGCTTTGGACTCGATATTACAACCTAATTGAATTAAATGACAGATGGTCTATTCATTCCGAGTTTGACAATAGGATATTTATAAATCCAACTGTTCAGAATTTGTTTGTTATAAGGGTTCAAGGAAGATATAAAATTTCAGAGCAAGTCGAGTTGGGTTCGGGGTTTGCCTATTTTAATGTTGCAACGCAAGATGCCGATATGGATTCAGGATTTAGCAAACCAGAATACAGATTACAACAGGATGTGACATGGAAGCAAAGTTTAGGTAAAATAAATTTGAATCAAAGGCTTCAAATAGAAGAACGTTTTTTTCAAGATTTTGATACCCAGGGGTTAAAAAGGGGAAGTACATTAGCGATGCGATTTCGATATAGATTTCAAGGCGATTATTCTCTTTGGAAAAAGGAAAAGCAATTTCTGAAGACACTGATTTATGATGAAATAATGATTAATGCCGGAAGCCAAATTGTTGAAAACACTTTCGACCAAAATAGAATTTATGCGGGCTTACAATATGGAATCAATTCATCTATTACTATAGAAATGGGATTTTTGAACAGTTTTCAACAACAAAAATCAGGAACAGATTATTACGATAGAAACATAATTAGATTTAGTATTTATCATAAATTAAAAATATAAAAAAGGAGTTTTAAAAAATAAAGCCCGTCAATAATAAAAATAAAAAAATGGAAGTTTTAAAAATAGCAACAGCAGGAAGTGTAGATGACGGAAAGAGTACCTTAATCGGGAGATTATTATACGACACACAGTCTTTAACTGTCGATAAGTTGGAAGCAATCGAAAAAAGCAGCAAGCAAAAAGGATACGATTATCTTGATTTTTCTTTGGCTACGGACGGTTTGGTTGCCGAGAGAGAGCAAGGAATTACGATTGACGTAGCGCACATTTATTTTTCGACTGCTAAGAAAAGTTACATCATCGCCGATACGCCAGGTCACGTAGAATATACCCGAAACATGGTTACAGGAGCGTCGACTTCACAAGTTTCCATCATTTTGATTGATGCACGTAAAGGAGTTATTGAGCAAACGTACCGACACTTTTTTATCAATAATTTATTGAGAGTAAAGGAAGTTATTGTTGCGGTGAACAAAATGGATTTGGTTGACTATTCCGAGGAAGTCTACAACAAAATTAAAGCCGATTTTCAAGCCTTGAATGCCAAAAGCACTTTCAAAGAACAAAATGTGAGTTATATTCCGTTGAGCGCTTTGACAGGAGATAATGTGGTGGAATCTCTAGGCGGAATGCATTGGTACACTGGACAAACTATCCTGCAACATTTGGAAGCTTTAGAACCTAAAGATGTGTATGAAAAAGGCAAAGCGCGTTTTCCGGTTCAAACCGTAATTCGACCAAAAACGGAGCAATATCACGATTTTAGAGGCTATGCTGGAAAACTATACGGAAACAATATTAAAGTGGGCGATGCGGTAACGGTACTTCCTTCTTTGACGGAATCCGTAGTAACCAACATTCACTTTTTTGACCAACAATTTGATGAAGCAACCGCTGGTTCTTCTATCACATTAGAATTAGAAAATGACATCAATGTCACTAGAGGAGACATGATTGTAAAATCGAGTGAACTTCCTAAAATCGAAAAAGACATCAATACAACGATTTGTTGGATGGACAGTAAAAAATTGGTTCCAGGAGCAAAATATTTCGTGCAACACAATACAAATAGAGTTTTGGCGAAAATTGACAGCGTGAAAAATATTATTGCAACTGATTTTTCAGGAACAAAAGAAGCTTCACAATTAGCCATAAACGAAATAGGTGAAGTGAATATTAAATTGAGCAAAGCAATTTATTTTGACGCCTATAATGACAACAAATCAAATGGGGCTTTTATTTTAATAGACGCTGCAACGAACACAACTGCGGGAGTTGGTTTTATCCGATAAAAATTAACTATTGGCTTTTAGCCATTAGAAATTAGAAAAAATACGATAACAAAAAAGCTATTATCCAAAAGCAAGAAAAAAAATGGAAAGTTTTAGAACAGAAATAGAAAATCCGATTGTCCAAAGAGACATTATCGATTTAGAAAGAAAAATTGCTTTATTCCGTGACGGAAAGATCGATGACGAGCGTTTTCGTAGTCTTCGTTTAGCAAGAGGTGTTTACGGGCAGCGTCAGGAAGGCGTTCAAATGATACGTATCAAATTGCCCTTCGGCAAAGTAAGTGGAGAGCAATTGCAACGTATTTGTATTGTATCAGATCAATATTCTACCGGACGTTTGCACATTACGACGCGTCAGGATATCCAAATTCACTATGTGAGTTTAGATAAAACACCACAACTTTGGGCGGAATTAGAAAAAGATGATGTTACACTTCGGGAGGCATGTGGAAACACGGTAAGAAATATTACCGCAAGTGAAACTGCAGGAATCGATACAGAAGAACCTTTTGATGTGTCGCCTTATGCTGATGCATTGTTTCGATTTCTTTTGAGAAATCCAGTGAATCAAGAAATGGGACGTAAAGTAAAAATTTCATTTTCCTCTTCAGACAAAGATACCGCGTTGAGTTATTTGCACGATTTAGGATTTATTCCAAAAATTGTAAATGGCGAAAGGGGATTCAAAGTAATGTTGGGTGGCGGGTTAGGTTCACAACCACACCACGCCGAATTACTTTCGGAATTTATTCCGGTAAACCAAATTATCTCAACAACCGAAGGAGTTTTGAGAATATTTGACCGTTATGGCGAAAGAGCCAAACGTTTAAAAGCCCGTATGAAATTCTTAATCAAAGATTTAGGAAGAGACGAGTTCTTGCGATTAGTCCAAGAAGAGAAAAAAGCTTTGGCTTACCAAACGGTTGAAATCGAAACTACCGCTTTTGACGGCGAAATTCCCGCCCCTTTATTGGTGGCTCCAAAAGTGGAAATAGAAGATATTGCCGCATTCGAAGCTTGGAAAAAATCGAATGTGATTTCCCAAAAACAGCCTGGCTATGTGGCGATTGGAATCAAAGTAGCTTTAGGGGATTTTTATACCGACAAAGCAAGGTTATTGGCGGAACTAATAAAAAATTATGCGGCTAATGAATTGCGTTTTTCTCTAAGACAAGATATTTTGATTCGTCACGTAAAGGAAGAAAATCTGCCATTTTTCTACCAAGAATTGGCTAAATTGGATTTTGTGACTTTAGGATACAATACCATTGGAGACATTACTGCTTGTCCAGGAACGGATACCTGTAATTTAGGAATTGCCAGCAGCACAGGGATTGCGACGGAACTAGAGCGTGTTTTAGCAACTGAATACCCACAATACAACAACAATCAGGAAATAGCCATAAAAATCAGTGGGTGTATGAATGCATGTGGGCAACACAATATGGCAGAAATTGGTTTTCAAGGAATGTCTATCAATTCAGGAAAATTAGTCGCGCCAGCTCTTCAAGTATTATTAGGGGGTGGAAATTTAGGTAATGGAACCGGTCGATTTTCTGATAAAGTGATAAAAATTCCAAGTCGTCGAGGACCAGATGCGTTGCGTTTTATATTAAATGATTTCGAATCCAATGCAAATGGACTTTCGTTTTTGAATTATTATGATGCCAAAGGAGAGAAATATTTCTATGAATTTCTAAAACCATTAGCCGATATAACCAACCTTACCGAAGCGGACTTTGTAGATTGGGGAAATGCCGATAACTACGTAAAAGCAGTTGGTGTTGGGGAATGCGCAGGTGTGGTTATTGATTTGGTTGCGACTTTGATATTTGAAGCCAAGGATAAAATGACTTTTGCCCAGGAAGCCTTCGAAGATCAAAAATGGGCAGATGCCATTTATTTGGCTTATGCTGGATTTGTAAATGGTGCAAAAGCTTTATTGCTTGCCGAAGACCAAAAAACGAATCACCATGCAGGGATAATTGATCTATTTGACACGGTTTTTATCGAAAGCAAAAAAATCGAGTTGGATTCGTCTTTTAAAGAATTAGTTTACCAAATCAACAAAAACGAACCTTCTGCTGAATTTGCCAAAAAATACATTCAAGAAGGGGTTGCTTTTTTTGAAAATATCGAAAATTATAGAGCCAAAGATTTAGCAAATGAATAAACATATTCAACCCAAAGTAACTTTAGTGGGCGCTGGCCCTGGAGATCCGGATTTGCTTACTTTGAAAGGAGTAAAAGCACTCGCTGAAGCGAATGTGGTGTTGTATGATGCCTTGTCTAATGAGGAATTATTGGTGCATGCGCCGAAGAAATCCATAAAAATATTTGTGGGAAAAAGGATTGGCTTCCACGAATATTCTCAAGACCAGATCAATCAATTGATAGTTGACAATGCACTTACTTATGGAAATGTAGTGCGGCTAAAAGGAGGCGATTCTTTTATTTTTGGACGAGGAAGTGAAGAAATTGAATATATTGAAAGTTTTGGAATTCCCACTTTTGTTGTGCCTGGTCTTTCCTCATCAATTGCGGTGCCTGCAAATCAAGGAATCTCTTTGACTAAAAGAGGGGTTTCCGAAAGTTTTTGGGTCATTACAGGAACTACATCCGACAGGAATTTGTCCAATGATGTGGCTTTGGCTGCAAAATCATCGGCAACAGTAGTGATTTTGATGGGAATGAGTAAATTGGCACAAATTGTTTCTTTATTCCAAAAAGAATCCAAAGGGGAAACTCCCGTGGCGATTATCCAAAACGGTACAATGCCCAACGAAAAAGTAGGCATCGGAACCATAAATTCTATTTTGCAAGTAGTAAAGGAACATCAACTAAGTTCTCCTGCGATTATTGTAATAGGAGAGGTGGTAAGCGAAAGAAACAGGTTAAAAGGTTTTTACGAAGAATTCGCATTCAATAAAATTTGTGCCAGAGACTAATGGAAGAAAGCAAAACTTTTTCCAATAATCAGGATTTGGCTCTCTCTCCATTGGAAAGAAACGAACTATATCCTGTTTTTTTAAAGCTGCATAACCTCAAGGTGCTCATTGTGGGCGGAGGAAATGTAGGATTGGAAAAATTATCGTTCTTGTTGAAATCCAGTCCGAACGCAGATGTTGAGGTGGTTGCGCCAAGGTTTCTTTCGGAATTGGAAGTTTTGGCTCAAAAGCATCCTTCGGTACAATTGACGTACAAAAAATTCAATCGCTGGATGCTTCGCAAAAGGCACATGGTGATAGCTTGTACCGATGATTTGAAAGTTAACAAACGGGTGTATGATTTGTCAAGAAAAAGATATTTGATTTGCAATATTGCCGATACGCCGCCATTATGCGATTATTATTTGGGTGGAATTGTGACCAAAGGAAATGTAAAAATTGCCATTTCTACCAACGGTAAATCACCCACAACAGCCAAAAGATTAAGGGAATTTTTCGAAGAAATAATACCAGATGATATTAACAAAATGGTGGAAAACCTAAACGAATATCGCAAAACATTAAAAGGGGATTTTGAAGAGAAAGTCCAAAAAATGAATGAAATTACAGAAGCATTAAAAAATAAAGAATAAAAAAATGGTTAAAACAGACATACTTATAATAGGGGCGGGACCAACAGGATTATTTACCGTTTTCGAAGCAGGATTGTTAAAATTAAAATGTCACATTCTTGACGCTTTGCCACAACCAGGAGGACAACTTTCGGAATTGTACCCTAAAAAACCCATCTATGACATTCCTGGTTTTCCAGAAGTTTTAGCAGGTGATTTGGTGGATAATTTAATGGAACAAATCAAACAATTCGAACCAGGATTTACTTTGGGTGAACGTGCCGAAACTATAGAGAAACAAGAAGACGGAAGCTTTATTGTAACGTCAAATAAAGGAAAAAAATTCCACGCTCCAGTTGTTGCGATTGCAGGAGGTTTAGGAAGTTTTGAACCTCGAAAACCGTTAATCGAGGATATCGAATTCTACGAAGACAAAGGGATTAAATACTTCATCAAGAATCCAGAGAAATTTCGTGATAAAAGAGTCGTAATATCTGGTGGTGGAGATTCTGCTTTGGATTGGAGTATTTTCTTGGCCAATGTTGCTTCTGAAGTGACTTTGATTCATAGAAGAAATGAATTTAGAGGAGCTCTTGACTCTGTTGAGAAAGTACAAGAATTAAAAGATGCTGGTAAAATTAAAATGATTACTCCAGGCGAAGTAATTGGTTTAAATGGAGCCGAACATTTAGAATCGGTTGATGTAGATATTGATGGAGCTCATAGAAACATTCCTACGGATTATTTTATTCCGCTTTTTGGATTGACCCCAAAATTAGGACCTATTGCCAACTGGGGATTGGAAATAGAAAAAAATGCCATTAAAGTCAATAATGCTTTGGATTATCAAACCAATATCCCGGGAATTTTTGCCATTGGTGACGTAAATACCTATCCAGGAAAATTAAAATTGATCCTTTGCGGATTCCACGAAGCCACGATGATGTGTCAAGCGGCCTATCAAATTATCAATCCAGGCAAGAAACACGTAATGAAATACACCACCGTAAGTGGTATTGACGGTTTTGACGGAACTCGAAAAGAGGCTCCGAAAGCAGTGGTAAAAGCAATAACGTAAACACTAATTTACAATCAGTGCCAAAATAGCCTTACTACTTGCAAGTGGTAAGGCTATTGCTTTACTTTGCAATTCCAAATTTTCTAAATAAAGTGAAAATTTAAACCTGAAAAATCTTTAAAATTAGGATTTTATAAAAAAGAACTATGTCTACAATTCAAGAAGCAATAAAAAAACGAATTCTCGTACTCGACGGAGCTATGGGAACGATGTTGCAACGCTATAACTTTTCTGAAGAAGATTTCCGAGGGGAACAATTCAAAGATTTTCCGTATTCCCTCAAAGGGAACAATGATTTATTGTCCTTGACGCAACCACAAGCGATTAAAGATGTTCACGCTTTGTATTTTGAGGCAGGTGCTGATATTGTGGAAACCAATACGTTCTCGGGGACCACAATAGGAATGGCGGATTATCATCTCGAAGAATATGTGTACCAACTCAACTACGAATCGGCTAAAATTGCCCGTGAAGTAGCCGATGAATTCATGGCCAAAAATCCAGACAAACCTCGTTTTGTTGCCGGTTCTATTGGGCCAACAAATAGAACGGCAAGTATGTCGCCAGACGTGAACGATCCAGGTTACCGTGCCGTAACCTTTGATGATTTGCGCATTGCTTACAAACAACAAGTAGAAGCTTTATTGGATGGTGGTGTTGATTTGCTATTAGTAGAAACCATTTTCGATACTTTAAATGCGAAAGCGGCACTTTTCGCCATTGAAGAAGTCAAAGAAGAACGCCATATTGATATTCCAATAATGGTTTCAGGAACCATTACTGATGCTTCTGGAAGGACGCTTTCAGGACAAACGGTAGAAGCCTTTTTGGTTTCGGTTTCGCATATTCCCTTGTTGAGCGTAGGATTCAATTGTGCTTTAGGAGCCGATCTGTTAAAACCCTATTTGCAAACTTTGTCGCACAATACATCGTTCAATGTTTCGGCGCATCCTAATGCAGGATTACCAAACGCCTTTGGAGAATACGATGAAACACCAGAGCAAATGCAAGTTTTTATCAAAGAATATTTGGACGATAATTTAATAAACATCATAGGCGGTTGTTGCGGAACAACCCCAGCACACATCAAGTTGATTGCCGATATCGTCAAGGATTATAAACCCAGGGTTTCGACGGCAACAATGTAATTCGTAGAGACGCGATTTATCGCGTCAAAATTATAGTCACAAATTCACTGAAAAATTTGAGAAACTGTGGCAAAACAAAATAAAAAAATGGCAGAAGCAGAAAAGAGAAGAAACTTAGTATTATCGGGATTAGAACCCTTAATCATTACGCCCGAAAGCGTTTTTGTTAACGTTGGGGAAAGAACCAATGTAACAGGTTCCAGAAAATTTCTTCGACTAATCAAGGAAGAAAAGTACGAGGAGGCATTGAGCATTGCCAAAGAGCAAGTAGAAGGAGGCGCGCAAATCATCGATATTAATATGGATGAGGGAATGCTAGATGGCGAATACGCGATGACAAAATTCCTGAATTTAATCGCTGCCGAACCCGATATTTCTCGAGTGCCTATTATGATTGATAGCTCAAAATGGGATATTATCGAAGCGGGTTTGAAAGTGGTGCAAGGAAAATGTGTCGTAAACTCCATTTCATTGAAAGAAGGCGAGGAGCAATTTATCCATCACTCCAAATTAATCAAACGCTATGGAGCGGCAGTAATTGTTATGGCTTTTGACGAAGTAGGTCAAGCCGATAATTACGAACGTAGAATAGAAATTTGCCAACGTTCGTATGATATTTTAGTAAATAAAGTAGGTTTTCCTCCGCAAGACATTATTTTTGATTTGAATATATTTCCGGTGGCAACAGGGATGGAAGAACACCGTTTGAATGCATTGGATTTCTTTAGAGGAACCAAATGGGTTCGAGAAAATTTGCCTCATGCGCACATTAGCGGAGGGGTGAGTAACGTTTCATTTTCATTTAGAGGGAACGACACCGTTCGGGAAGCAATGCACTCGGTTTTCTTGTACCACGCCATCCAAAACGGAATGACGATGGGAATTGTAAACCCTGAGATGCTTTCTATTTATGATGAAATCCCAAAAGATTTGTTAGAACACGTGGAAGATGTAATTCTTAACCGTCGAGATGATGCAACAGAACGTTTGTTGGACTTCGCCGAAAATGTAAAAGGTGATCTCAAAAGTAACGAGAAAGCAGTTCAAGAATGGCGTTCGGGAACGGTTCAAGAACGAATTACACATTCACTTGTAAAAGGTGTGGATGCTTTTATAGAACTAGATGTTGAAGAAGCAAGACAAGCTGCCGCCAAGCCTATAGAAGTTATCGAAATTAACTTGATGACAGGGATGAATGTCGTAGGCGATTTATTTGGTTCTGGTAAAATGTTTTTGCCTCAAGTGGTAAAATCGGCTCGTGTAATGAAAAAAGCAGTGGCATATCTTTTACCCTATATCGAAGCAGCAAAACAAGTGGGCGATAAAGAAGGGAATGGAAAAATATTGATGGCAACCGTAAAAGGGGATGTGCATGATATTGGAAAAAATATTGTTTCAGTGGTTTTGGCTTGTAATAACTATGAAATCATTGACCTTGGAGTTATGGTTCCGCCTGAAAAAATTATTGCGGCCGCCATCGAGCACGAAGTTGATATTATTGGATTAAGCGGATTAATTACCCCTTCGCTAGACGAAATGGTGTATCTCGCCAAGGAATTGGATAAAAAAGGAATGAAAATTCCCGTGATGATTGGTGGAGCGACTACTTCTCGTGCACACACTGCCGTGAAAATTGCGCCGCAATATAGGCAAACCGTGATTCACGTAAACGATGCTTCGAGAGCAGTTACGGTAGCTGGAAATTTATTGGACGATAATAAAGAGAAATATACTAGCGCTGTTCGGGCGGACTATGATGCTTTTAGGGAAGCATTTTTGAATCGTTCGCGAGACAAGAATTTCTTGACTATTGAGCAAGCCCGTAAAAACAAATTGCAGTTGGATTGGGCCAATTTCAATCCTGTAAAACCAAATGTTATCGGCAAACAAGTCATTGAGGTTGGTTTGGATGTTTTGGTTCCATATATTGACTGGACTCCGTTTTTTAGAACGTGGGAATTGTTCGGAAAATATCCTGCGATTCTGACGGATGAGGTTGTTGGCGAACAAGCCACTTCTGTTTTTGCCGATGCGCAAGCCATGTTGGGAGTGATTTTGAGAGAAAAGAAACTAACCGCCAAAGGAATTTACGGAATTTTCCCTGCCAATCAAATCAACGATGATGACATTGAGTTAAGTGATGAAAACGGGAAAGTGTTGGAGAAATTCTTGACTTTGCGTCAGCAATCCCAAAAGACAAAAGGTGCTCCAAACATCGCTTTGGCCGATTTTATTGCTCCGAACGACAGCGGAAAAACGGATTATATGGGTGCGTTTTGTGTCACTACCGGTTTTGGAGTTGATGAATGGGCGGCTGAATTCGAAAAGGATTTGGACGATTACAATTCAATTATGGTGAAAGCTTTGGCGGACCGATTTGCAGAAGCATTCGCCGAATATTTGCACGAAAAAATACGTAAGGAGATTTGGGGGTATGCCGCTCACGAAAATTTAAGTACCGAGGCGATGATAGAGGAAATTTATGAGGGAATTCGACCAGCACCAGGATATCCAGCTTGTCCCGACCATTTAGAAAAACCAACGATTTGGAAATTGCTGAATGTAGAACAAGAAATTGGTGTAACTTTGACCGAAAGTATGGCCATGTGGCCAGCCTCCTCTGTTTCGGGATATTATTTTGGAAATCCTGAAAGTAGGTATTTTGGACTTGGAAAAATAAAAGAAGACCAAGTAATTGATTACGCCAAAAGAAGAAGTGTTTCAACCGACGTGGCAATGAAATGGTTGAACCCGAATATAGCAGATTAATATTGAGGTGTTAGGTTTAGGGTATTAGGTACAAGGTTTGCCTATAACCCAAAACCCAAAACCCAAAACCTAAAAAACATGAAAGTAACACAACATATAGAAGACGCCAAAGGGAAACCTTTATTTTCTTTTGAAATTGTACCGCCTCAAAAGGGAAGTAACATTAAAGATTTGTATGCGAATATTGATCCCTTGATGGAATTCAAACCTCCATTTATTGATGTAACCACTTCAAGAGAAGAATATGTTTATATTGAAAAAGATGGACTTTTTGATCGTCGCATTACGCGTATGCGCCCGGGAACTGTTGGAATTTGTGCCTCTATCCAACACAAATATGGTGTAGACGCCATTCCTCATGTTTTGTGCGGCGGATTTACTAAAGAAGAAACGGAATATGTATTAGTAGACTGTCATTATTTAGGCATCGATAATTTAGTGGCCCTTCGTGGCGACCCTATGAAAGGGGAGAAATATTTTGAACCTACCAAAGGGGGTCATGCTTATGCTGTAGAATTGGTCAAACAAATCAAAGCCATGAATGCAGGACAGTTTTTACACGATACATTACCCATGGAAAACGCCCCTGATTTTTGTATCGGTGTTTCAGGTTATCCAGAAAAACATATTGAGGCACCAAGTTTAGAAGCGGATTTAAAACGCCTAAAAGAAAAAGTAGAGGCTGGTGCAGATTACATAGTAACGCAAATGTTTTTCGACAATCAACGTTATTTCAAATTTGTCGAAGCTGCTCGTGCAATCGGAATTACGGTACCCATTATACCTGGAATTAAGCCTGTTGCCGTAAAACGTCATTTGCAATTATTACCCCAAGTTTTTTGGTTGGATATGCCTCAGGATTTGATTCATTCTATTGAACAAGCCAAAGATAATGCAGCTGTTCGTCAAATAGGAGTGGATTTTGCGGTGCAACAATCCAAAGAACTCATAGAGTTTGGAGTGCCTTGTGTGCATTATTACTCCATGGGGAAATCAGACAATATACAGCAAATAGCGAGTCAAGTTTTTTAGGGATTTAAAACAGTTCTGTTTTAATCAGATCTTACAGGACTTAAAAACTTGTGAGGTTTTTTTATTCCTAATAGCTACAAGTTTTTATTATTTTGTATTTGCAAAATGGATATTCCCACCCCAATTAATGAACTTTATTTTGTTTTTCTATATCTTTATGTAAGTCAAATGGTTATTTTTCAAGAGCCATCCATCTTAAAATCAAAATAAATGAAAAATAAAGTAAAATGGACTAGCATTATCCACATTATCGGCGTAATCGCCTTGATAATTGGTGTCGTCGATCCTTTGGAAGGGTCTGTTGTAATAATGTTTGGCAGTGCACTCTTAGCCTTATCAGCTTATGTAACGAGTGATAGACATTCGAAAATTTTCACGGTATCACTAATTATGATTGTGTTTGGAGTGGCTTTTCTGTTTTATTTCTCCTCACTTGGTGGATTTGGAGGAACATCAACATTCTCTTGGTGGTGGGGTTTATTGATACTTCCATTTCCGATAGGATGGTTAACGATTATCATAGTTTTAATTAGGAGAGCTATTAAAAATAAAAAACGTAAATAAGCAAATAAACAAATCGTTTAACCATAAAAATTTACCTAGATAAAAGGTTTTTTAATCTGCTCCTAAAACTTTCGGGACTGTATACTATTTTTTGGTAATCTCCCTAAAAACCGCTTCTAAATTTTTATTTTTCTGATTGAGTTGTAGTGTTTTCAATCCATTGGCATTGGCAAAATCAAAAACAGCCGGACGCATATCTTTATCGGCGTTGAAAGTCAATTCCCATATCATATCGTGGGTGTTCTTGAAGGAAGTCAGATTTTTTATTTTGGCAATCAATTGCTCTTCGACTTTATAGTCAAATTCCACTTCGATAACTTGCTCTTTTTCAGTAGAAATTAAGTTGTCCAGTTTCTTGTCGGCAACAATTTTGCCGTTATTGATGATAATGAAGCGATTGCAAATCGCTTCTACTTCCTGCATAATATGTGTCGAAAGGAAAACGGTTTTGTCCTTCCCCACGTTTTTGATCATATTACGAATTTCAACCAATTGGTTTGGATCCAATCCTGTTGTGGGTTCGTCTAAAATTAAAACATCGGGATTGTGTAATAAAGCAGTGGCTAATCCCACGCGTTGGCGATACCCTTTGGATAATTGCCCTATTTTTTTATGACTTTCAGTGGATAAACCAGTCAATTGAATCACTTCCTCGATTCGGGATTTGGTAATTTTATAAACATCGGCATTGAAAGCCAAATATTCCCTTACGTACAAATCCAAGTATAAGGGATTATGTTCCGGTAAATAACCAATAGATTGTTGCACTGCTTTGGATTGGGAGTTGACATCAAATCCATTTACCGATGCTGAACCTTCATCTGCAGCAATATAAGTGGTCAATATTTTCATCAAAGTGGATTTTCCAGCACCATTTGGACCCAAAAAACCAACGATTTCTCCTTTTTTGATAGAAAACGAAATGTTTTCTAGTGCTTTTTGAGCACCATAACTTTTCGATATGTTGTTTACTTCTATTGACATTATTTTTTATTTGTTGCAAAAGTAAACAGAAAATGGCTCGATTTATTGTTTTGTGGAATTTAGGCAACTATTTATCTCTTAAAGAATAAATCAAATACCATTTTTATCCTATTTATTCGCTTAAAAAAACCATATTTGGAAAGGAATTCTTTTTTTGTTTAATAAATAGGTCGTTTTTTTTTGGTTAACTGAAAATTATTTATACATTCGCAAAGAATTTATGAAACACAACATTAAAATGTCCAATAACCGTTTTTATTTTAGTAACACTTATTATTTCTTTTTTAGGAAATAAGGATTGTCTATGGTTATTTGAAATATAAGAAACAAATAAAACTAATATACAATCCTGATGAAAATCAGGATTTTTTTTTGGAATTTAAATGAATATAACAATTGCAATACAAGGGATTAAAGGCTCTTTTCACCATCTAGTGGCTCAAGAGTATTTTGGCAATGATATAGCAGTGGATGAATGTTTGTCATTTGAAGAATTGGTTGATAGCCTTTTGTCTGGAAAATCGGATCAAGCCGTTATGGCTATCGAGAATTCTATTGCGGGGCCCATTATCCCTAATTATGCCTTGATTGACAAGAATAATTTGCACATTGTAGGTGAATATTATTTAGATATTCATCAAAATTTAATGGCTTTGAAAGACCAAGAAATCGACGATATTCTTGAAGTGCATTCCCATCCGATGGCGTTGTTGCAATGTATGGAATTCTTGAAAAAATATCCAAATATTAAAATAGTTGAGGATAAAGATACCGCCGAAACAGCTAGGCGAATTCATAAAAATCAATTGAAAGGAATTGCTGCCATTGCCAGTAAAACGGCAGCCAATATGTATGATTTGGAAATTTTGGCTCCGGAAATCCAGACGATAAATAATAATATGACGCGTTTTGTCATTGTTAATAAAAAAGAAAATTTTGTTGATGAAAACGAAATTAATCGTGCTTCCATCAAATTCGAATTGGATCACAAACGGGGCAGTTTAGCCGCAGTTCTCAATGTGATGAGCGATTGCAAGTTGAATTTAACAAAGATTCAATCCTTGCCGAAAATAGAAACACCATGGAAATATTCCTTTTTTGTAGACGTTACTTTCGAAAAATATGAAGATTACGCCAAAGCAAAAGCGTTAATGACCATTATGGCGGAATACTTTAAGGTATTAGGAGAATATAAAAATACAAAACCATGATCAATACGGCGAAACGTCTGGATATAATTGAAGAATACTATTTCTCCTCAAAACTGAGAGAAGTAAGGCAACTGGCTTCTGAAGGGAAACCCATTATCAATATGGGAATTGGAAGTCCAGATTTGAAGCCTTCTCAAGCAGTTATTAACGCAGTTGTTTTGGCTATGCAAGATGAAAATGCGCATCAATATCAGAGTTATCAAGGATTGCCAGAATTGAGAAAAGGAATGTCCGATTTCTATCAAAATAATTTTGGTGTTGCCTTAAATCCGAATACGGAAATTTTGCCTTTGATGGGTTCCAAAGAAGGAATTATGCATATTTCACTAGCTTTCTTGAATGAAGGCGATGAAGTTTTGATTCCGAATCCAGGTTATCCAACCTATACTTCGGTGACGAATTTAGTAGGAGCCGTTCCGGTTTATTACGATTTAAAAGAATCGAATAATTGGGAACCCGATTTTGAAGCTTTAGAAAAATTGGATTTATCGAAAGTCAAGATCATGTGGATTGGTTACCCGCATATGCCCACAGGGGCGAGAGGAAGCATTGCTTTATTTGAAAAATTAGTAGCTTTCGCCAAAAAAAATAACATATTGCTGGTCAATGACAATCCGTATAGTTTTGTCTTGAACGAAAATCCGATGAGCTTGTTGCAGGTCGAAGGCGCAAAAGAAGTAGCATTGGAATTGAATTCCTTATCAAAAACTTTTAATATGGCAGGTTGGCGAGTAGGGATGGTTTTAGGAAATGCAGCTTGTATCGATGCGGTTTTGAAAGTAAAAAGCAATATGGATAGCGGCATGTTTTTTGGAATCCAAAAAGGAGCGATTGAAGCTTTGAAAAGCGACAATGTTTGGTTCGATTCAATGAATGCTGTTTATGAGAAAAGAAGAGTTTTAACAGAACAATTAGCCGAGAAACTAGGGTGTAAAGTATACAAAGAAGGCGTTGGATTATTTGTTTGGGCAAAATTGCCAGACGGAATCACATCGGCGGAAAAGTTTATCGATTCTATATTATACGAAAAATCGATTTTCATTACTCCAGGAACTATTTTTGGTTCCAATGGAGAAGGGTATATTCGGTTTGCATTGTGCGTAAAAGAGGAAAAAGTGCAAGAAGCAATATCGAGAATTACGAATTAAAAATTATGAATTACGAATTTGGGGGTAATGTTTACTTTCGAATTTACAACTTTAAGACTTTATGACTAATGTTTACGTAATAGGTATAGGATTAATAGGTGGTTCAATGGTATTGGATATCAAATCACTGCATCCGGAAGCCGCTATTTATGGGATAGACACTAACGAAAGTCATTTGGCTGAAGCTATCGCTTTAGGAGTTATTGATGCTCCTGCTACATTTGAGGATTTAATAAATGCCGATTTTGTAATTGTATCGGTTCCTGTTGATGTTGCGCTGACCCTTTTGCCAAAAGTTTTGGATTCTATAGGTGAGAATACAATTGTTTTTGAAGTAGGTTCTACAAAAACGCCTATTTGTGAAGCAGTTGCGAATCACCCTCGAAGAAGAAATTATATTGCCACGCATCCAATAGCCGGAACTGAATTTTCAGGGCCTTCTGCAGCCATAAAAGGACTGTTTCAAGGAAAAACCAACATCATTTGCGAAGTGGAGAAAACAACTTTCAAATTGCAGGAAAAAGCATTGGAATTGTTCAAAAGTATGGGTATGAGAATCCGATATATGGATCCCAAATCACATGATAAGCATATTGCTTATGTGTCACATTTGTCGCATATTAGCGCATTCATGTTAGGGAAAACTGTTATCGATAAAGAAAAAGACGAACAAGATATATTTGATATGGCAGGTTCTGGATTCGAAAGTACGGTTCGTTTGGCCAAAAGTTCCCCAGCAATGTGGACCCCAATTTTTAAACAGAATAAAAAACAAGTCGTAAAAACATTGGAAGAATACATTTCAAATTTATCCAACTTCAAAGAGTTGTTGGAGAATGAAGATTATGAGGCGATTTACAAGGAAATGCAAAGTGTGAATAAAATAAAAGAAATATTAAACGGAATGAAGAAGTAAGCAGATTACAATTTTCAGTTAAAAAGAAAAACAAAACAAATAATAAAAAAAATAAATTTAAATAAGATGGAAAACAAGAAAGAAATGAGAAATTGGTTGAACGAATTCAATTTGACTCATCCATTTGTAATTGCAGGACCCTGTAGTGCTGAAACAGAAGAACAAGTTTTGAAAATTGCCCATGAATTGAAAGATTCTGATGTAAGTGTTTTTAGAGCTGGAATCTGGAAACCAAGAACGCGTCCGGGAGGATTTGAAGGTGTTGGTGAAATTGGATTGAAATGGTTAAAAAAAGCAAAAGCTGAAACAGGATTGCTAATGGGAACGGAAGTTGCCACTGCCGCACACTGTAAATTGGCTTTGGAAAATGATATTGATGTTTTATGGGTTGGTGCTCGTACGACTGCAAATCCGTTTGCGGTTCAAGAAATTGCCGACACCTTAAAAGGAACCGACAAAATCGTATTGATTAAAAACCCAGTGAATCCAGATATGGCTTTGTGGTTGGGTGGTGTGGAGCGTTTGTATGCTGCCGGAATCAAAAATCTAGGAGTGATTCATAGAGGTTTTTCTACTTACGAAAAAACTAAATACAGAAACATTCCAGAATGGCAGATTGCTATCGAATTGCAAAATAAATTCCCTGATTTGCCTTTGATTATTGATCCATCTCATATTACGGGAAACCGTGACATGATTCTGGAAGTGACGCAAGAAGCCTTGGATTTGAATTATGACGGTATGATTATAGAAACCCATAACGATCCAGACAATGCTTGGAGTGACGCTGCTCAACAAGTAACTCCGGATACTTTGAAACAAATTTTCAAAGATTTGAAAGTTAGAAAAGTGAGTGGTGACACAGATGAGTTTACCAATAAAATGACGAAATTAAGAGCTAACATTGATGTTTTGGACGCCAATTTATTAGAGTTGTTAGGAAAACGTATGAAAGTGGCAGCGGAAATTGGTCAAGTTAAAAAAGAGGCTAATGTTGCCGTACTTCAGAGTAATCGTTGGAATGAAATCCAAGAAAAAATGGTTTTAGAAGGTGGTAAAAAAGGGTTAACCGAAGAGTTTATCATTAAATTGTTCAAAGGGATTCACCAAGAAAGTATCGGACACCAAGAAAGAGTCTTAAATTCTTAAAAAGATTTCGGATTGAGGATTAACGATTTTCGATTTCGTTAACCGCAAAAATATAGATTTTAAAAAATCCCAAAGCTTATGTTTTTGGGATTTTTTGTTTATTTTGAAAGTCTTTCAAAATCGTTAATCCTCAATCATAAATGATTTATCTTTGCAAAGATTTCGATTGTAAATCATAAATCTAAAATCGTTATTCTTCAATCTAAAATCCTCCATGACAGGACTTGTTTATAAATCTACAGGAAGTTGGTATACCGTAAAATCCGAACAAGGCGATTTTATCGAATGCCGCATAAAAGGAAAATTTCGAATCAAAGGTATCAAAAGCACCAATCCTATTGCGGTGGGTGATGTTGTAGATTATGAACTCGAAGAAACCTCAGATACTGTAACAGGAACCATTCATAAAATTCACGAAAGAAAGAATTATATTGTCCGGAAATCGGTTAATTTGTCGCATCAAATGCATATTATTGCGTCGAACATTGATCGGGTTTTTCTTTTAGTCACCATCAATAATCCACCAACGACTTTTAATTTTATTGACCGATTTCTAGTTACCGCCGAAGCATACGGAATAGAAACCATATTGGTTTTTAATAAAATAGATACTTTTGACGAAGAAACTTTGGAAGAACAATTATACATGCAGCACGTATACGAGAAAATTGGGTACAAATGTTTGCGCGCTTCATCTACTGAAATGAAAGGAATTGAGGAACTAAAAGAAATGATGATTGGCAAAGTAAGTATGTTTTCTGGACATTCTGGGGTAGGAAAATCGACCCTGGTAAATGCTATGGAACCTTCTTTAGACTTGAAGACAAAAACAATATCCGAAGCCAGTAAACAAGGACAACACACCACGACTTTTGCCGAAATGTATGATTTGAGCTTTGATGCCCGGATAATTGACACTCCTGGAATCAAAGGTTTCGGTATTGTCGATATGGAAAAGGAAGAAATTAGCGGCTATTTCCCGGAGTTTTTCAAGTTGAAAGACCAATGTAAATTCAATAATTGTTTGCACAAGGACGAGCCTCATTGTGCCATTAAAGCAGCTTTGGAAAAAGACGAAATCGCCTGGTCGCGGTATAATAGTTACCTCAAAATTCTCGAAGGGGACGATGAAAATTATCGCATTGATTCCTACGAGGAAGACCGAAAAGCCAGCGATGAAACGAGAAAATAGTAATCAGTGTTTAGTAATTTAGTGCTCAGTTTCAAAACCCTAAATCAAAAATGAAAGCAGTAATCCAAAGAGTTTCCTCCGCCTCAGTAACCATCGATTCTAAAATAGTGGCCGAAATCCAAAAAGGATTGCTGGTTTTAGTTGGAATTGAGGATGCCGATACAAAGGAAGATACTAATTGGCTTTGCCAAAAAATTGCCAATCTTCGCATTTTTGGCGATGAAAATGACGTAATGAATCTTTCGGTTCGGGATATTGATGGGGAAATAATCGTTGTTTCTCAATTCACTCTTCAGGCTTCAACCAAAAAAGGAAACCGACCATCCTACATAAAAGCATCAAAACCGGATGTTGCTATTCCCCTTTATGAGAATTTCGTACAACAATTAGAAAAAGAACTAGAAAAGAAAGTTCAAACTGGTGTTTTTGGAGCCGATATGCAAGTGTCGTTGCTCAACGATGGACCAGTAACAATAATAATTGATTCTAAAAACAAAGAATAATGAACTTAGAAAACTCACAACTCGCCGTTGACACTTGGATTAAGGAGCACGGTGTTCGCTACTTCAATGAATTGACCAATATGGCGCAACTTACTGAAGAAGTAGGTGAAGTGGCCCGAATTATTGCCCGTCGTTACGGCGAACAATCCGAAAAAGAAAGCGACAAAAACAAAGACCTTGGAGAAGAACTAGCCGATGTGGTTTTTGTGGTCTTATGCTTGGCAAACCAAACCGGAATCGATTTGCAAGCTGCTTTCGACAAAAAAATGGACTTGAAATCGGTTCGGGATAAAGACCGCCACAAGAACAATACGAAATTAAAATAATTAGATTACAAGGTAAAACTTTGGGGTATGCTTTTTTTAAAATAAATTTGCCTCAAAATTACCAATCAACCATTCCAAAATGAATTTACTCTTACAAACTTCCCAATCTGATTTACAAGCTCAAATTGCAATAACCGGCTCCAAGAGTGAAACCAATAGGCTGCTGTTGTTGCAAGCTTTATTTCCGAACATCACTTTGGCCAACACTTCCAATTCGGATGATAGCGAAGTGATGCAAAAAGCATTAAAAGGGAATGAAGAAATAGTAGATATTCATCACGCAGGAACGGCAATGCGTTTTCTCACGGCTTATTTTGCCGTAAATGAAGGTCGTGAAGTAGTTTTGACGGGTTCGCCAAGAATGAAAGAAAGGCCCATAAAAGTTTTGGTTGAGGCATTACAACAATTGGGTGCGCAAATTTCCTATGAAAATGAAGAAGGCTATCCGCCAATTCGAATTAAAGGAAAAAAAATTACGGCTAACAAAGTCAATATTCCGGCAAATGTTAGCAGTCAGTATATTTCCGCTTTGTTGTTAATTGCCCCAAAATTAGAAAATGGCATCGAAATTACCTTGGTGGGAGAAATTACTTCCATTCCTTATATCAAAATGACATTGGCATTGCTTAATGATTTAAATATTCAAACTAGTTTTGAAGGAAATACAATAAAAGTATATCCAAAGCAAGAAGTAGAATCGAAAGTAATGACCGTTGAATCCGATTGGAGTTCGGCATCCTACTTTTTTAGTTTGGCCGCTTTATCCAATGAAGCGTCCATTTCATTGAGCAGTTACAAAGAAACCAGTTTGCAAGGCGATTCAGCTTTGGTCGATATTTATGCAAAAATGGGGGTGGAAACACATTTCGAAGAGAACAAAATCACTTTGGTCAAACAAGCCAACTTCGAACTTAAAACTTTAAATCTGGACTTGAATAACACGCCAGATATTGCCCAAACTATCGTTGTAACTTGTCTTGGATTAGGAATCGGTTGTCATTTGACTGGACTTCATACTTTAAAAATTAAAGAAACCGATAGGCTGGAAGCACTTCGAATCGAAATGACAAAACTCGGCGCCAATATTTCGGTAACGAACGATAGTTTAGCGCTTATCGCCACAAAAGATATTAATCCGAACATAAAGATTGCCACTTACAACGACCATAGAATGGCAATGGCATTTGCGCCTTTGGCATTAAAAGTCCCTATAATCATTGAGAATGCCGAAGTTGTTTCAAAATCGTATCCTGATTTTTGGGAAGATTTAAAAATACTTGGTTTTCTAATTGAAAGTATTTAGATTGTAAAAAATAAAGTCGGGATGACTGGATTCGAACCAGCGACCCCTAGCACCCCATGCTAGTACGCTACCTGACTGCGCTACATCCCGAATGTATTTTTTGCAAATATAAAAAAGAAAAATAAACGCCCAAACACTTGACAACGCCTATCTCACAATCGTATATTTGCAAGCGTTTAAAAATTTAGTAAAACTAAACTTATAAGCTTATAAACTTCTAAACTTAAAAGATGAAATTATCACATTTTCAATTCAATTTACCAAAAGAACTTCTTGCAGAATACCCAGCCGAAAATAGGGATGAATCACGTTTAATGATTATTGATCGTAAAAAACAAACTATAGAGCACAAAACATTTAAGGATGTTATTGATTATTTTGATGAAGGCGATGTCTTGGTTCTAAATAACACAAAAGTTTTCCCAGCTCGGTTGTACGGAAATAAAGAAAAAACAGGCGCGAGAATCGAAGTATTTTTACTTAGAGAATTGAATGCAGAACAACGTCTTTGGGATGTATTAGTCGATCCAGCCCGTAAAATTAGAATTGGAAACAAATTATATTTTGGCGATGATGATTCATTAGTTGCCGAAGTGATTGACAATACAACTTCACGAGGCAGAACCCTACGTTTTTTATTTGACGGTTCTTACGAAGAATTCAGAAACAAATTGACTGAACTTGGTGAAACTCCAATTCCAAAATACATCAACAGAGAAGTAACTCCTGAAGATGCGGACCGTTACCAAACAATTTATGCCAAAGAAGAAGGGGCTGTTGCAGCGCCAACTGCAGGCTTGCATTTTTCTAAACATTTGTTGAAAAAACTAGAAATAAAGGGGGTAAAATTTGCCGAAGTGACGCTTCATGTTGGTTTGGGGACTTTTAATCCTGTTGAGGTTGAAGATTTGTCAAAACACAAAATGGATTCTGAAGAATTGAAAATTACCCAAGCAGCCTGTGATATTGTCAACAATGCAAAAGCAAGCAGAAGTCGCATTTGTGCCGTTGGAACTACTTCCATGCGTGCTATTGAAAGTTCTGTTTCTTCACAAAGAACGCTGAATCCTTTTGAAGGATGGACCAATAAATTTATTTTTCCTCCTCACGATTTCAGCTTGGCAACGTGTATGATTACGAATTTCCACACGCCAAAATCAACTTTATTAATGATGATTTCCGCTTTTTGCGGACACGATTTAATGAAAAGGGCTTATGACGAAGCAATCAAGGAACAATATAAATTCTATTCTTATGGTGATGCGATGTTAATCATCTAAAAAAATATTTTCTCCTCCCTCTCCTTTGGAGAGGGCTGGGTGAGGATTCTAAATCTCGTCAGCAATGACGAGATTTTTTATTTTGTGAAAAATGATTTTGAAGGCATATCTTTTCTGGCGTATTGAAAGCGATCCACCAACTTTGGCAAACAATAGCCATCGAGTCCGTTTATAGCTATGACATTGCCTTTGTCAATTTGCAACCAGCCATCCTCGTGTTGCAGGTTTTCATCAAAAAACAAATTTTCAATTGAAGCTATAATGTGAATAGTGCCGTTTTCCTCGATGTTATATTCATTCACATATTTGCAATACAACTGAACGGGACTTCCTTTTACAAATGGAATTTCAATAGCATCCTTGTATTCTTCTTCGAGGTTTGTTTTATCAAATTCTGAAATACCCAATTCGTAATTTGCCGATGTGTGATGTGCGTCTGCAATCATATCAACCGTAATATGATTCACGGTAAAAAACCCGGTTTCCCTGATATTTTTATACGTATCTCTAGGAACCGTTGTTGGGCGCATAATAAATCCAATTAATGCTGGCTCGCTTCCCAAATGGGTAACGCTGCTAAAAATAGCCACGTTGGGTTTGCCGTCTACTGATTTTGTAGCAATTAGATTCGCTGATTTAAAACCGGTACATGAATTGATTAAATTCAACCGCTCTATTTTTTCCATTTCGGAAATATTTTCCCTTGAAATATTTTTCATCTTTTTTTATTTTTAGCAAAGATACTTTGGATTAATAAAAACCTAGACATAAATAAAAAAATAGTTTGACACATAGTTAAAAATGCTAAAAATAAATAGTTTAAAACCATTTTTAAATCTTATATATTTGTTGATACAATTTATTTGAATAATGAAAAAGCTAAAAAAAATACCTCTTGTACTGCTATCAATCATTGTAATTCTTGCATTTGCATTAGTGGGTTATGTTTTTTACCTGAAGCCCATATACGAAGGAGAACAAAAATTGAAAAATATTCAGAAGGAAACCACAGTGTTTTTTGATGATTTTGGAGTCCCGCATATTTATGCCAATTCCCAGAAAGATGCTATGATTGCTTTAGGTTATGTTCACGCTCAAGACCGATTGTGGCAAATGGAATTGATGCGACGAATTGCCCCAGGAAGATTATCTGAAATTTTTGGGTCCAAAGCATTAAAAAGCGACCTTTTTTTTGCCGGTTTAGGAATCGACGAAAATTCAGAAAAAGCAATTGCCAAAATAGATAAAAACTCTCAAACCTATCAGCTTGCTTTGGCTTATGTTGACGGAATAAATCAATATATTGCGGAAGGAAAAACACCCGTGGAATTTGAAATATTGGGAATAAAAAAAGAGAAACTTACAGTAAAAGATGTTTACAATACCTTTGGATATATGGCTTTTAGTTTTGCAATGGCTCAAAAAACGGACCCGCTAATTACTGATATTAGAGATGATTTGGGATCGGATTATTTAAAAGATTTCGGTTTAGATGGTTCTTTGAGTACAATTCAAATCAAAAATTTTGAAGGCAAGGCTATAGGGTACAACGAAATTTCTAAGTCGATGGCTAGTGTGCTTAATAACTCCCCTGTTCCACAATTTATAGGAAGCAATAGTTGGGTAATTGCACCTAAGAAAACTAAAAACGGAAAAGTCATTTTTGCTAATGATCCACACATTGGATTTTCCCAACCCTGCACTTGGTATGAAGCACATATTGTCGTGCCTAATTATGAAATGTATGGCTATTATTTGGCCGGAACTCCATTTCCACTCTTGGGGCATAATCGCGATTATGCTTATGGATTGACCATGTTCGAAAATGACGATGTCGATTTATATCAAGAAGCAGAAAATCCGAACAACAAAAATCAATACCAAACAGCTAAAGGCTTCCAAGATTATAAAATCCGAAATGAAACCATCAAAGTGAAAGATAGTTCTGAGGTGGTTTTGAAAATACGAGAAACCCAACATGGGCCTATTATGAACGACTTATTGAACGAAATAAAGGGAGTGAGGCCTATTGCAATGTCTTGGATTTTTACCCAGCAAAACAACCAAATATTAGAGGCTCTTTATACAATTTCACATTCAAAAAATTTAAAAGATTTCCGTAAAGGAGTTTCCTTAATAGCAGCACCTGGATTGAACATCATGTATGGCGATGCGAAAGGAAACATAGCTTGGAATACCTCAGGAAAGTTATACAAACTCGACAAATCGGTTAATCCTAATTTTGTTTTAAATGGGGCCAATGGGATAGATGATAAAAAGGAATTTTTAGATTTTTCCAAAAATCCACACGCCATTAACCCTATTTGGAATTATGTTTATTCCGCGAATAATCAGCCCGAAGCAGTTGAGGGGTATTTGTATCCGGGGTATTATTTACCAGAAGACCGAGCTAAACGAATTTCAGGATTGCTAGAGCCGAAAAACAATTGGACAAAGAAAGACGTTGGTCAAATGATGAATGACAATACTTCTTCGGTGGCCACTAGTATTGTGAGTGATTTGATTTTAGCATTGAATAACCAATCGCTTTCGGCTAATGAAAATCAAGCGTTGTCGATCCTTAAAAAATGGAATGGGTCAAATAATTTGAAAGATTTGGCACCAACTATTTATAATAAATGGATATACAGCTATTTAAAAAACACGTTTCAGGATGAGTTGGGAGAAGATGATTTTAAATTGCTATTAACAACAAATTGTATTAAACAAATTATTGCCCCACAAATTAAAAATGAGAACTCAGTTTGGTGGGATAATGTAAATACAAAAAGTAAAAAAGAGACTAGAGTAGAAATCCTAAATAAATCCTTTCACGAAGCTATTAAGGCGCTCGAAAATCAATTAGGGAAAGAGGTGAATTCTTGGACATGGAACAGAGTACATACCTTGGAGCATCAGCATCCATTGGGGAAAGTTCCAGGGCTGAAATGGTTTTTCAATGTAGGTTCTTTTGAAGTTCCTGGTTCGGCAGAAGTAATTAATAACTTAATGTTTGATTTTACGGATATGGGAAAATATATTGTAAAAGCGGGGCCTTCAACTAGAAGAGTCATTGATTTTTCCGATATAGAAAACAGCATGAGTATTTTGCCAACAGGACAATCGGGAAATCCATTTAGTAAACATTACAATGATCAGGCAGAAATGTATAACTCTGGGAAATTTAGAAAAATGAAACTGAATAAAGCCGAAATTATTAAGTTATCAACTAAATTGGTTTTTAAGCCTAAAATTTAACGAATAAGTCCAAGCTTTTAAATGAAGATTTTCGTGTTGATTGCAGTTCTTTTTTGAAATTTTAAAGCTAAAAATAAAAGCAAATTAAAATAGGCAATTGCTTTTAAATAAAGACGTAGAACTTCTTTTGGGAATTAGTCCTTACTATGGTTTTAATACAATAAAATAGCGTCGAAAACGTTTTTGATATAATTAACAATTTAAACATATAAAAAAGTTTTTTTATTTGAACTAAAAAATTAAATTTGCGAACCAATAATAATATTACAACTAAAAATAAATTAATTACAACTATTAAAATTAAAGAAAATGACAAACGTTAAAAAAGAAGGGGGTTCAGGTTTAGCAGGAATGATTTCAGCAATCATAATTGTATCATGTATTTTTTCAGGATGGTTAATCTGGGCATTTATAATGGGTAGTGGTTCAAATTTTGAAGGAGGTGTAAACACGGGTCATCCACTTCCAGGGAATTATTTAGCAATGGTATATAAAGGAGGTCCAATTGTACCTATATTATTAGGTTGTTTATTGATGGTTATTGTATTCTCATTTGAGCGTTTTATGGTAATATCAAAAGCAGCAGGAAAAGGAAATCTTGATGTTTTCATGAAAGACGTAAAGTCAAGTATTACTAGTGGAGATATTGACGGAGCAATTGTTTCTTGTGACGCACAAGAAGGTTCTGTTGCAAATGCAATTAGATCGGCTTTGATTAAATACCAAGACGTTAAAAAAGAAGGAGTTGATAGCGAAACTGCAGCAGAAACAATTCATAAAGAAATTGAAGAAGCTACTTCTCTTGAAATGCCAATGTTAGAAAAACATATGACTATTCTTTCAACTTTAGTTTCTTTAGGAACTCTAGCAGGATTATTAGGTACAGTAACAGGTATGATTAAAGCTTTTGGAGCATTAGCTAGTGCTGGAACACCAGACCAAGCGATGTTGGCAAATGGTATTTCTGAAGCACTTATAAATACAGCTACAGGAATCTCGACTTCGGCTTTAGCAATTATTATGTACAACTTATTTACTTCAAAAATTGACACTTTGACTTACTCTATTGATGAGGCGGGTTCTACTATAGTAAATACTTACAGACATTACAGAGGTACAAAAAAATAATTAATAATAATTTATAAGAAATAGCCTTATGCTATATAAGGCTATTCTAATAGATTTAAAAATATAATTAATGGCTGTAAAAATGTCCAAAAAAGCGGCGTCTATTGATATGACGGCTATGTGCGATGTGGCTTTTCTTTTGCTTACTTTTTTTATTTTGACTGCTACGGCCAAAATACCAGAAGCATTGCCTGTGGATACCCCAGCATCGACTGTTCAAACCAAATTGCCAGAAACAGATTTGGCTACTATAACAATTGGAGGTAAAGGAAAAGTATTTTATGACCTAAAAGGAAGAGAAATCCGTAAAAGAGCACTCGAATTAATGGGGCAAAAATATGGAGTTGAATTTTCTGATGATGATAAAGATAAATTTGCCTTAATGGAAGGTTTTGGTGTGCCAATTCAAAATTTGAAACAAATTATCGACATGAAATCTTCCGAAAGGAGTAAAGCCGGACAACCTGGCGTGCCAAAAGATTCCATTGATAATCAATTAGCTCAATGGGTTCAAAATTCTCGTATTGCAAATATTGAAATTAATGCCAAAGAATTGCAAATAGCGATAAAGGGAGATGCAAAAGAGGAATATCCAGCAATCAAAAAAGTAATGGATATTTTGCAAGATCAAAAAATCAATAGCTTTAGTCTAGTTACCGGCTTGAGAGGAAAGAATTTTTAATTATAAAAAGACACTATAATGGCTGAATTAAATACAGGCGACGGTGGAGGCGGAAAAGATAAAAAAGTAAGAAGTAAAAAGCAAAATTCAAAAGTAGATTTAACTGCTATGGTTGATTTGGCCTTCTTATTAATTACGTTCTTTATGCTTACCACGACCTTGTCTAAACCACAATCTATGAGTTTGGGTTTGCCGGATAAAGACGATAAAACGGATACAAATATTAAGGTAGATGAAAATCGTACGATGACAATTTTATTGGGGAAAGACAATAAACTAGTTCGTTATGTTGGTTTGTTAGCCACTCCGGTTGCTGGTGGAGCACCAAAAGATTTTGTTTACGGAAAAGAGGGAATCCGTAAAGAATTACTTTCTAGAAAACAATCGGTATTGGCCTACTCAACTGCAAAAGGGAAGCCTAAAAACGGAATGATTGTGATTATCAAACCTAGCAAGAAATCAAACTATCGTAACTTGGTAGATATTTTGGATGAAATGGCCATTGTTGAAGTGCCTACCTACGCCATTGTAAATGAATTCACGCCGGAAGAACAAAAATTGTTAGAAGGAAAATAAGAGTTATTCGTATTACCCAATAACCTAATAATTAAGAAATATGAAATGAGCATAATGAATATTCGTAGCAAAAACGGATAGTACTATGCGAATTACATAGGACCGATAAAAAAATAAATATCTTCATATGAAATTAGATTTATTAAAAAATCAATGGCTTGAAATTGTTTTCGAGGGTCGTAATAAAAACTACGGCGCTTATGAATTAAGAAAATCAACTACCAAGAACACCATTAAGGCATTTATAATTGGGACACTTGTATTTGCCATTGCGGTTAGTATTCCAACAATTTTGAGGATGATTCCTGATTCTTCTCAAGACACTACCTTAGATCAAAAAATAACGACAGTTAAACTTCCACCAAAAGAGAAGCCAAAAGAAAATCTTCCGCCACCACCGCCGCCGCCACCAAAAGTGGATCAAGTTAAATTTGTGAAACCGGTAGTTGCTAAAGCAGAAGAAGTAGTTGAAGAGATTGTTGTAATCAAAGAGATTAAGGATAAAAATATAGGTAAAGAAACCATAAAAGGAGATCCAGATGCTGATTTAACCGTCGAACCAGTGGGAACGGGTGAAGCGGCTGTTGTTGATGATAATTCCATTTACAATACAGCAGGTATTGAGGTGAAACCTGAATTTCCTGGAGGAATAGAAAAATTTTATGCTTTTGTGCAAAGAAATTATCAAATGCCTGATGAAGAAGGCCTTAAAGGCAAGGTGTATGTTACTTTTGTAGTGGAAAAAGACGGGTCCTTAACTGATATTAAAGTACTTAGAGACATTGGTTATGGAACCGGGAAAGAAGCAATTCGAGTACTTAAGTCTACTCCAAGATGGAATCCGGGTGAGCAAAATGGTAAAAAGGTTAGATGTACTTTTAGTTTACCAATCAGTCTTCAATCTGCAGAATAATGCTTAAGAATACATTAAATAATTTTCAGAAGAAATCGCTCAAAGAGCGGTTTCTTCTCGTTATGGGAATGTCTATTTTTTTAGGCTATTTCGTTTTAGGGTTAATTATTGTCTTTTGGAATTTTATTTCTTCTAATAAATTCCCTATTTTTATGGAACCTATGTATAGAGTGGCATTGGGCGTTGTTCTGATTGGGTATTCATATATACGGTTTTTAAGATTTTTTAATTCAAAAAACGATTGATCATGTATAATAACAGTAAATTTTATATACTTTTTTTTGCCAGTCTTTTGTTTGTAATGTGTAATCAAAAAGAACAAAAGAAAACTAGTAAAGAAACCATATTAAAAGGTTCCGCAACTATTTTTGTTGATGAAACATTAGAGCCAATTATTGAAGATCAGGTTGCCGTTTTTGAAAGTAAATACGACGCTAAAATTAAACTTGTTTCAAAATCAGAATCAGAAACTGTTAATTCCTTGTTTAAGGAAAAGTCGGCTATTGCTATTTTAACTAGAAACTTAACTCCGCAAGAAAATATAATTTTTGAGCAAAAAAAAATAACCCCAAAAATTACTAAATTTGCTATGGATGCTATCGCATTTATTTCAAATAAAAGCAACAACGATACTTTAATCGATTTAAAAGATGTTGTCGCGTTTATGCAAGGTAAACCCAGTCCCGCAATTAAAGGTTTGGTGTTTGATAATCCAAATTCGAGTACCTTGCATTATATAAATTCATTGGCTGGAATTCAATCCATTCCTGAGAAAGGAGTATATTCCTTTAAAACCAATGAAGAGGTAATAAAATTTGTTGCCCAAAACAATGGAATGGTTGGCGTGTTAGGCGTAAATTGGTTGTTTCAACCCATGCCAGAAATGCAGAAATATGTCGATAAGGTAAATGTGCTAAGTGTTAAAGGCCTTTCAGAACCAAACTATTATGCACCAACTCAAAACAATATTGCCGAAGGTAAATATTCTTTGGCACGTGATTTGTATGTTGTCAATGGTCAGGGATATTCTGGTTTGGGAATGGGTTTTGCCTCATTTGTTGCGGGGGATATTGGACAAAGAATTATTTTGAAATCCGGTTTGGTGCCCATAAAAATTCCAGGAAGAAGAATTAATGTTAGACGAGGAATAAATAATGATAAAAAATAAATAAATGATTAAAATTAAAATTTTCAGTATTGCTTTTTTAGTTTCAGGGATGCTTGGGTATGCCCAAGATATAGATCAGGCAAAAAAGGCAATGGATGCAGAGCAATTTGAAAAAGCAAAATCGATATTAAAATCGATTATTAAAATGAAACCTTCAAACGGTAAAGCAGCATTTCTTTTAGGAAATGTTTACCTAACTCAAAGCGTGGTGGATTCCGCAAAAATTTCTTTTCAAAATGGAATGGCAGGAACAGAAGGGGCTAAATTCAATTATATTGGATTAGGTCAAATCGAGTTGGATAACGGAAATACCTTTGCAGCACAAGCCCTTTTTACCATTGCTACGAAAGACATGAGAAAGAAAGATGTGGAAGAAAACATCTACATCGGCAGAGCCTATATGAACATTTCAAAACCAGATTACAAAACAGCACTTACTTTTTTAAATAAGGCTAAATTGGTAAATCCAATAGATGCTCAAATTCAGCTTGCACTTGGAGATGCCTATTACGGGGATAAAAATCAAAATGAAGCGTATGCTGCTTATAGAAATGCTTTTCAAACGGATAACACCTTGATAAGAGCCAAAATGCAATTGGGGGTTCTCTTAAAAGGAGCAAAAGCGTATGATGAAGCTTTAAAATCCTTTAATGAAGTGATCGCTTTAAGTCCAGATTACGGTCCGATATACAGAGAATTAGCGGAAACCTACTACAAATGGGGAATGAACAAGCCGTCAAAACGTGTAGAATATATGACAACAGCCATTGGTTATTATGAGAAATATATGAGTCTTACGGATTATTCTTTAAACTCCAGAATGCGTCACGCTGATTTTCTTATTCTCGTACAAGATTACGCTGCGCTTGAGGCTGAGGCTAATAAGATGATAGAATTAGATAAAGTAAATCCTCGAATTTATCGTTATTTAGGGTATTCGGCCTATGAAAATGGCAACATTGACATTGCAATTAATTCACTAGAAACCTTCACTTCTAATCCGTCCAATAAAGTAATTGCTAAAGATTTTTTATATTTAGGCTTAGCCAAAATCAAAAAAGGAACTAGCGCCGATGTATTGTCTATAGATCCAATAGCATTCGATCTAGGGTTGGCCAATATCAAAAAGGCAATTGAAATGGAGCCTTTGGCAGTGGAGGATATAAATGAAATTGGTAAAAAATTATTTACTCAAAAATTATACAAAGAAGCTGCTTCCATATTTGAATTAGGAACAACCAATACCGAGTCCAAAAATTATGTGGATGATAATATTTATTTTGGATTGGCAATATATTATTCGAATATCCGAAAAGATATAAAACCAGATCTTGTTGCTTTGCAAAAGGCAGATACTGCTTTTGGTAATGTAATAATTGCATCACCATCCTATCAAGATGCTTTTCTCTATAGAGCTAGAACAAATAGTTTGATAGGAAATGACGAACTGACAATACAGTTTTACGACACTTATGTTGCTAAAATTACTGAAAAAGGTCCAGAAGAAATGGCGAAACCAACCGTAATAAAAAAAATTATAGAATCGTATAATAACATTGCTGCTAGCTATGCCAATACTGATAAAGTAAAAGCTGTGGAATATTTCAATAAAACTTTGGCTATTGATCCGACTAATGATTATGCAACCAAGTCTATCCAGCTGTTGAAATAATCAAGACTTTTTTCAATGAAAACCGATAGTCTCAAACCTATCGGTTTTTTTTATGGCTATAAGTCAATTTTTAAATTCACTATCTTTGCCCTTTAAAATAAAGAAATGCTATCAAAAGAAGTACAATTAGAAGTCAATAAAGGCGCTATGCTTCCCTTAATGGAAGAATTCTACACCATTCAAGGCGAAGGATTTCATACCGGAACCGCTGCTTATTTTATAAGAATTGGCGGTTGTGATGTAGGCTGTCATTGGTGTGATGTCAAGGAAAGCTGGAATGCCGAATTGCATCCACCCACAAGTATTGATTTGATTGTTGCCAATGCTTCTAAATATGCCGATACTATTGTAATTACCGGAGGAGAGCCATTGATGTGGGATATGACCTTGCTTACTCAAAAGTTAAAAGATCAAAACTTAAAAGTGCATATCGAAACTTCAGGTGCATATAATTTAACGGGTTATTGGGACTGGATTTGTCTTTCGCCAAAGAAAAACAAACTGCCTACCATCACCGTTTATGACAAAGCTCACGAGTTGAAAGTGATAATTCACAACAAACACGATTTTGTATTTGCCGAAGAACAGGCCGAAAAAGTGAACAAAAACGCCATATTGTTTCTCCAACCTGAATGGAGTAAAAAAGAAGAAATGACACCGCTAATTGTTGATTACGTCATGAATAACGCCAAATGGCGAGTATCATTACAGACACATAAATATTTGAATATTCCTTAAATAACAAAATTAGTCTCTAACAGATAGTTTTGCTAAATAATCGTAATGTTCTCCTTCTGTTATCAATTGGCACTCTAAGCCATTGGCGAAAGCCGCATTTTGAAGGGTATTGTAGTCAATAAACATCCAGTCAAAAGGGGTTTCCTTTTCGCCTTTGTAAGATATATTAAAAACGATTTCGCCATAATACTCCTTTTGGGAAGGGATCCATTTTGAGCCATCTTCATCTTCATCAAACATATAAATAATATCCGAACTATCTAGCAGAATTTGACCGCCAGGATTTAATAAGGATTTCAGTTTTAAAAGAAAATTTGGAATGTTTTTTAGTCTTCCACACATTCCGGTACCATTCATCAAAAGTAAAATAGTATCAAATTTTTCGTTTTCCAATGTCATTACATCTTGAACTTTAGCCTTTTTCAAACCACGAAGGACGCAAGCCTGAATTGCATTTGGAGAAATATCAATGGATGTGACATCAAGGTTTCGATCGTTTTGCAAACTCAAACTGTGACTTCCCGCGCCACAGCCTACGTCAAGAACTTTTCCTTTGGCAAGTTGTATGGCGCTTTGTTCTATTTGCGGCATTTCATTATAGGAACGAAAAAGGTAAGCAACACTCATTTCATCTTCTTCAGAAATAGTAGTTTCGGTAATTAAATCTTCAGGTGAATTAAGGGTTTGAAAATCAAGTATGGCTTTTCCGAAAAGGTCTTTCATAAATTTTTAGTTTCAGGTTTAAAGTTCCAAGTTTAAAATGTTCTAATTTTGCAGGATAACTTCAACCCTGAAAATTGAAACAAATTCTAAATAATCTTCCTAAAGAGGCTAAAGATAAGCATATCGAAAACAAAAAGTATTTTGATAAGCTAAAAAAGAAGACTCCTAAAAATTTAGATTACCTCATGCAGGATTTACATGAGGCTGAATTTAAAAATACGGCATGTTTAACCTGTGCCAATTGCTGTAAAACTACGGGGCCATTATTTACTACGGCAGATATTGAGCGTATTTCTAAACACCTGCGACAAAAACCACAGCAGTTTATTGATCACTATTTGCGCATTGATGAGGATAAAGATTATGTGTTGCAAAGCGTTCCTTGTGCTTTTCTTGACAGTGACAATGCGTGTTTTATTTATGATGTTCGTCCAAAAGCCTGTCGCGAATTCCCCCACACCGACAGGAAGAAATTTCAGCAAATTACCGATTTGACTCTTCAAAACGTCGCGATTTGTCCAGCAGCTTTTAATATTGTGGAAGAAATGAAGAAGAAAATGCCATTGTAAATCCCCATTTTTTTAAAAATGACTGAAATGAATTATGCAAATTTCCGCCAAATAGTAAGTGTCAATTAGTGTTTAAACTGTATTTTTGGCCTAATCGAAGCAAACCTGTATCAAATTGAATCTAGAATATTTCATAGCCAAACGACTTATCTCTGCCAAAGAGTATAAAAGTAGTGTGTCTGCACCCATAATAAAAATAGCTATTTCGGCAATTGCTATTGGAATGATTATGATGATTGTGTCGGTAGCTACTGGAATTGGACTACAACAAAAAATCCGCGAAAAAGTTTCCGCCTTTAATGGACATATTATCATATCCAATTACGACAACAATCAGTCTGAAGTCACGCTGGTTACCATCTCCAAGAAACAAGATTTTTATCCAAAATTCACATCAGTTCCAGAATTAAGCCACGTTCAAGCCATTGCGAGTAAAGCGGGGATTATTAGAACCGAAACAGCTTTCGAGGGAATAATTCTCAAAGGTGTTGGTGCGGATTATCAATGGAATAATATCAAAGAATTTATTATTTCAGGAAGATTGCCAGATTATTCAAGAGGAATTAATCAAGAAGTGCTTATTTCTCAGTTTCTTGCCAATAGGTTAAATCTTAAGGTCGGCGACAACTTTAATACATTTTTCATCAAAGAAAATCAAAATCAACCCCCAAATATCCGAAGATTTAAAATCACTGGAATTTTCAATTCTGGGTTTCAGGAATTTGACGCCACTTATATAATTGGAGACATTCGACACATACAGCGCATCAATAAATGGAAGCCAGATCAAGTGGGCGCTTTTGAGGTATTTGTGAATGATTTTGATAAAATCAAGACGGTGGGTGAAGAAGTCTATCAGCAAACAGCATCTACACTAGACACAAAAACCATAATCGAAAAATACAGTTACATATTCGAGTGGCTAAAACTCTTTGATTTTAACATCATAGTTATATTGGCGGTAATGATTCTGGTCGCCACCATCAATATGGTTGTGGCATTATTGGTTCTCATTCTCGAACGAACCCAGATGATAGGAATACTCAAGGCGTTAGGTGCCAGCAATTGGTCCGTGAGAAAAATATTTTTATACAACGCCTTCTATCTTATAATAAGAGGATTATTTTGGGGGAATCTAATCGGTATTTCATTGCTCCTTATTCAGCGCTATTTTGGTGTAATACAACTTAATCCCGAGAATTATTATGTAAATCAGGCGCCAGTCTATCTTAACTGGGGATACATACTGCTGCTAAATCTACTCACAGTTACGGTTTGTTTCATGGTATTATTGATTCCTTCTTACATTATAACCAAAATTTCTCCAGTAAAAGCCATCCGGTTCGATTAGGGATTTAAATAAATATTTTTTTCTTGGAGCTATTTCCCGCTATTCATTATAATCCACGCCAAAGAGCGTGGGATTTCCACTTCTATCGGGGCTAGGGCAGATGATTCAACCACAAATTTTGATTTTATCATTGTGATTTCGAAAAACTTTCCATTTCAACTTTCAGGTTTTCAGTTGATTAAAAAATACTTCAAAAAAAGAATAGAA